>Ga0265295_1000259_pt1 | contig 109001 bp, 108 predicted proteins | sample Munlansysbiofilm_FD_192503 | JGI IMG/M metagenome (GOLD analysis project Ga0265295, IMG submission 192503) | Leachate microbial communities from a municipal landfill in Southern Ontario, Canada - Methane capture system biofilm | ecosystem: Engineered > Solid waste > Landfill > Unclassified ...
TCGGTTCTGAGGATGAGGCACTGTTTATATTTGAATTCTTCTTCTCCGCCTTTCATTGGTGTGGGTACTATTTGGGGTGAAGGGGGATAAAGTAGTATATTGGGGGGAAGCGAAGGGGGCGACCTTAGAGGAGGCTGGTTGGACGCTGAAAGCGGACGACCTCAGCCGAGCAAGTCGATAGACTTGCGATCAAGTCTTTGATTTGCGATTGGCGGGGTGTGATATGACCAAAATATGATGAGCCTCACACATATATTTTCCAGACTAGCGTCGGAACCCCGATGACTATTAAGATTATTACGAAAAATATGGCAATACTTGGAATATTTTGGGCTATTTGGTCGATTATCTGATTATCTATTCCGTGTTTTGATGATTCATATAATGTATCTATAAACATCATATTTACATGTCAAATTCGATATATTTAAATGTAATTATATTTGTTATTTTTTCAGAATAGTTTTTAGAGAGGGGTAATGATAGAATATTGGTGGAATTTCATTATAAAACAGCAGAATATGAACAGTTATAGTCAATTTTTTTGGTGTTAAAGATATGAAGGGATGGAATGAACCGCGCATAAAAATTATATCGGGCACTTTTTAGAGGGATGTCATAAGAAGATTCATTAAAGAAAATTTAAGATTAATTATGTCCCACCGCGAGTAAAATTCCAAGTAACAACAAGACACCTACTGGAATGATATTTGCTAAATTCATACAGAGGATAAAAAGGTTATATAAATCCATATTTCCCGCACTATTTCCCATTTCCCAGATAAGAGGGGTTAATATTATTCTTCCAATAATTACTGAAATTTCTTCTACTACAATTCCAATGATTAGCTTTATCATAACTGCCCCATCTCAACTATGCCAAATTATATCTGATTAGTTTCTTTTTGAGAAATTGTTGTCACCATTACCAATCGAAGACAGAACCACCAGAGATATATGGAGTTATTGGAGTTGAGTTCGTTATATGACAGTAATCCATGGGCCACTTCATTTCGTATATTTAATCCATTACGCTCTGTGAGTAACGCCCGCAATTCAAAATACAAATCTTCGCCAAACACAGTGACCAAGACTTCTTTGTTGTTTGCGATTAAGGTGCCCAAGGCATTTTCTATTTCAATTCCCTCGCTATCACTTGTAGTAGTTAATTGTCCATTTTCTTGTAAAATTAATCGAATCCAGTTCTCAAGTTGAGTTGTAAGCAAATGGGTTGTAATACAAAATTCATATTCAAACCCGTAATATAGTGCTTTTGCCCAAATTTCCTCTCTATCTTCAGGAACTATTGATGAATGATGAGCTATATCCAATAATAAGGATTCAGTGATATGGTGCTCAGCATTGAATGTCTCCAGGGCTGGATATATACATCCCTGAGCGAGTAAACCAATGAGTAATTTATACTGGCTCAACATTTGTTCGAATATAATTGGTTCAGATTGGTCCGGATCTAAATTTATTGAATCCACTGATGGAGTTGATGCAATTGTATGCCCCGATTTATCCACATGAATAATTGGGAATAGAGTCTGGAGTGGATTAGTTTTCATTAGTTCAATACTTTCTTTTCGAAGAGTCGCTTCCTTAATTGGTGATGAAATCAAACTCAATGTCACTAACGCATCGTAAAGAGATTTTCCAGTAATTTTATCGATACTCCCAAGGACCAAGTTATCGATATTAATCGGATCAGAACTAATTGTAATCATATCTGCCAGAAGTAATTTATCTGATTCAACTTTCTTGGAACGAAGGTCAGTTAATCGCTCATCTACATTAAATTCACTTCTATTTACCTTAGGAATTTTGCGAAGAGTTTGTATTGCCGTTTCGAGGTATGAATTAATATATCCTTCATTACTGGTATCATTCTCCAAAACACGATCTTCAATTCTTGCAACATAATCTGAATTAAGTTGTGGTATATTTTCTGTTTTACCAGCCAGTTTATACCATTCTATTGCCTCTTTATAAAGATCCCCGACAATATGCAAATATAATTGATCTTTGGTATTCCGTTCTAATTTATCTGCAATAATCAGACATCTCTCATTGGAAACATCTTTAGAATGTAATCTTAACAATTTTGCCGATCTCAATAGAAACACGGAATCCTTTGACTCGGGTGATTGAAATGTATCATACAACGTGTTGATTATTTTTTCAAATCGTTCATTTCCACTAGTTTTTAGAATTTTTGAAAGGTAGAGGGCACGTTCCCAGGCATTTAGGCTATTTTCAATTATGAATCTTTCAGAGTTCAATGGATATTTGACGTAAGCATCTATTGCATGAAGAGCATGATCTTTGTTTCTTGGTTTACCACGTAACCAAAGCGTGTCAGCAATTCTGGAGAGCAAGAATATATCCTCGATTTCTGGGAGGATCGATTCAAAGAATTTCAAATCTGCCTCCGTAAAATCATCAGGTAAAGGCGTGCTCCAAGTCCCCATCTGGGCTAATGGTACAAATGGTTGTTGGGGGTTTGAGGGCTTATTAAGAAGATAGGATGTAACGTTTCTAAACAGATAGAATATTTTAGCTGAATTTAAATCACCTTCTGTTTGTTTAACCTCAGATAGTTTCTCAAAGAGGTGATTATAGTAATAAAGTGTTCCTAAGTTCGAATCTTCATCTGTGTGTTTTAGAATATCTTTCCATGCGATTTTATTATAATCTTCGAGTGTTACTTCAATATCGTTTAATGGAGTAATATTTTCCATGTTTCACCTTCTTCTACATTAATTAGAAATCTATTCGAAAAAATTTTGGATTGGCTTTACTATACAAGACTCAATGAATATCCTTCCAAGGTATGTATTTATCTCCCACCAATTTATCTGGTCTACATTTTCATACCGTCCATTGCATACATCCTGGCGTGTTTCCTTGTCATAAATACCCCACACTTTAACTCCCCATACATCTTGCTCATCCAAGGATCCATACCACTTATCTGTGAAAGTCTGATTCCATTTATTATTGTAATTATCCCAGTAAACCGTTGGATCAAAATACATCCATTCATCGTTAACTTTTACTTCCACCCATGCATGATTATTTGGTAAATCAGCGTATGTGGCAGAGACCAATCGTGTTTCAAATCCTGATTGATTAGCCACATACGCAAATAATGTTCCAAGTTCCCCACATGCCCCCATTTTATGATAAGCTATCCAATAAGGATCATTATGATAAGGGCCACTCTCAGCTCTAATCCGCCCCTCATCATCATACAGATAATTACTTCCTAATCTCCGGGTGTGATTATATGACGTATTCCATTTCTGATATTGAAGGAAATTAACGAATCCATCTATTTCCCAGTCTGCTATTGCAGTGAGTTTATCTATTGGATCGGTAATATTTCTGGTCTCATTGATTATAAGATTAATATCCTCTTCACCTTTGGGATAATAGACTTCCTGATATTGTGTAGAAAAATGGTTGTCAATTTGTTCATTATAGTCAGCGGCTTGTACACAGTAAAATACCAAGAGTAATACAAGTAGCAGTATGAGTATTATTGTACAAATAAAATAAGTATTTCGTTGCTTTTTTACTGTGGAAAGTAAATCTTCTTCCTTTACTTCACATAGATTTTTATCAAGCAGACTATTTAATAATTTCATATTCTTTTATGCCCTGAGATTATAGTTTCCAGAAAGCAAAATTTTGTCATCATTTGGGAATATGGTCTCTCGTTCCACATAAATATTGGCAAGACTCTATCACAAAATCCACAAACACGCAAATCAAAGATTTGCTCAGCTGAGGTCGGCTGCTTTCAGAGTCCGATCCACAACTCAACAAAATGCACAAAAAGGGGTACAGGAGCGGAGGAATGGAGGGGGTTGGTGTATGATTTAGGACGGAGATGGGCAATGTGTGGACACCTGAGATAAAACCAACCGCGAATCGGCGCGAATCTCGCCCTTCGGGCTTTCAGAATCGGATTTGCTTCACCTCACTTGAACACGGCAGGTCTCTCGCAAGGCAAAGCCTTGCTCGGCTGAGGTCGTCCGCTTTCAGCGTCCAACCCGCCATCGCCCCACCGGTTCATCCCTCATCGGGAACGTTCGGGCAAATCCTGTCGGCGCCCCGGCGCCTCCCGTAAGGATATATGAATATTGTTTGGTTATTTTTGGGGTGAGGGGAAGTGACTGCGGGGTGAGCCGTATAGCTCGCCCTTAGCTGAGCAAGTCGTTAGACTTGCAAGTCGTCCCGCGGTGGAGATATCTTAATTTGTTTGAGAGAGTAGGTTCGTTCCTAACAATAGTAGGAGTTTCATTAAGATTTCTGACCTTCTTTTCTTCTTACATAACTTTTTTCAGGAGTTTTTCTTTGCGTTCTTCAAATTCCTGTGATTGGGATAGCATACCATAACTTGTGTAATATTTAATAGCCTGATCACAAACATTGAGTGCATCGTTGTATTTTTTGTTTTTTTCATAAATGATAACTAATCTGTTAAATGCAGGAATCCTTCCCGGGAAACATTCCACGTTTACTATTTTTGCATTAATTTCATCTTTACTATGAAAATTGGAGGACATATTTATTCTTTCAATCTCCTGCTTACGATAATCTATCTGCAGATTAGCTAGAGATTTTATATCTTCATTACATGCAATAATGCACTTATCCAGATATTTTTCATCGACATCGCGATATTTATAGTAAAAATTCTGTAAAGCAATTAATGAAAAATGCCTATCATATGCATCATCTTTGTTTGAAATAAGGTCTTTTTGAAGTGTTTTCTCCATATCACTATCAAAGACAGGAATTACTTTTTTCTTAGGCTCGGCTTTTACCTCTGCTTTTAATTCGCCACTTTTTCGAAGAGATGCAAGTTTTACTTTGGTTTGTTCATGGCTTTCTTCCAACAAATCGTACACTGCTTTCTTCAATTTAAAATTATCAGCGATTTGCGGCACTTGGATACTCGTATTGATGATAGACATATTTGCAAAAATGCTGGTATTTTGTGCGTGCAGTTTTCTGTTCTCTTTTTCATTAATGAAATCCTTAATATGCAAAACATCTGCATTGTATTTTTGTTGTATATTTGCTAAGAGAACTTCTTCAAAAATGTCGGGATATTTTTTGATGTAATTAAGGTTGGTAAACTCAAACGTTTTCGCCATCCGCATAATGTCTTTAGCTGAAAGAGGTATATCCAAACCAAACATACAGAGGAGATACAGGTTATCGGAAAATATAAGTTCAAAATCATGATCGATTGACCGAACGAATTTCCTTATTAAATCTGGACGTTGTCTGTAGAGACCAGTCAATATTAGTGCATTTGCGGAATAACTTTGAAAAGAACTATTCTGATGAACGTCGCGTAATTTCAAAACAACATCAAATGCTTTTTCATAATTTCCATTGAGAAGATGTCTCTCCAGTCCATAGTATAAGATGAAAATATATCCGATATCTATTCCAGATTTATATGGATTGGCAAGTAATTTCCAATACTCACCTCTTTGTTCAGGAGTTAGTTGTGCATATCTTGGATAATATGTAGGTCGTTCAACTTTCACAGAATCTTCAACAAAAGAAACAGGTAACTTGAGTGAAATTGAACTCGGTTCTTCCCCGCTCATAGAAGAGATTACAAATCTTAGTCCTTCATATTCGTATATGCTCTCTTTCTTTTCTGGAATATAATTCTTATTTGGGCCGTCATTCAACCAAATTAAATCTCTAATGTCTGGATGAACAGACAGGAGATCAGGTCCTTTTTTTACTGGAATGTTTTTCATTTCAGTCAAATTTGTTTCAACAGACTGCTTACCAAATAAATTACTTAGAAACCCCATATTTTCCCTACGTGTTAATCGATCACAATGGTATATTAATAAAACCCCTGAAATTCCGTGATAATCGTATCAAGAATTATTCATGCCCGCTCACGATATTTTCCCTTGTGTCAGTGTGTGAGAAAATGTCGATCACGAAGCCCGGGAAAGGCAATGTTGGATGTGGACGCAGGAAAAAAATAAACCGCGAATCGGCGCGAATCCCGCCCTTCGGGCTTTCAGAATCGGATTTGCTTATCCTCACTCTCACAATCCAGCTCCGCTGTCTTGCTCATCCCTCATCGGGAGCGTTCGGGCAAATCCTGTCGCCGCCCCAGCGGCTCTCAATAGTAATTCCTCCCTTTCGTTTTGAGATATATTTTTAACAGATTTTTTCTGATAAATGACAAGGTAAAGAGCATTTCTTTCATGGGAGCCGCCGGGGCGGCGACAGGATTTGCCCGAACGCTCCCGATGAGGGATGAACCGGTGGGGCGATGGCGGGTTGGACGCTGAAAGCGGACGACCTCAGCCGAGCAAGGCTTTGCCTTGCGAGAGACCTGCCGTGTTCAAGTGAGGAAAAGCAAATCCGATTCGCTCACCCGAAGGGTGGATTCGCGCTGATTCGCGGTTGTTTTTTCTCATATGTCCACACTTATCCTGACTCTTTTCTTTTCAGAGTTTCCCTGTCTCTCTCCCTAATTCAAAATCCACCCATCCGAACCCCAAAACTATTCCCCTCTCCACACGAAAACCACCATTTCGATTCCAAAAACACCTCTTCCCCGCCGGAAAAAACCACACCTCAAACTGAAAACACGCCAAATTATTTCGATTTCCATGTTCACCCATCAAAATCCCTCATCAAAATTCCATCAAAATTGATCATCGAGAGATCAAACTCAACTCGAAAACCCCATTTGCGAATGGAAACCCCCTCATCTCTCCACACACGTTCCCATGATCAAAGCCCGGAAAAAGCCCCTTAGCAACCCTCTTTCCTGCCGCTTTTCTCAATTTCCGCCCATACAATCAGTATTTCGTCTGGGAAAATCCCCTATACAGATGTGTATCTACATATCTATACGTGTTGAAAAAAAAAGACAGGGGGGTAAGGACTACGTCCGTAAGTAAGTAACTACGGGAAGAAAAAGTGCTCATCAATCACTTTTTTTTTATACGTATAGTCGTATTATTATTATTTTATGTACAGTACAGACGAGAGAGAGAGAGAGAGAGAGAGAGAGAAATCACATTTATGTGTGTATGTATATACGTACGTCTTTCCTTCCGTCCGGACGTAGTCTGGAGGGGGACATCATTTTTCGAATATGTATAGATAGACACATAGATAGACACATAGATGGATACAACGAGTTGCGGGAGAATGTGTCGATGAAGGATGAGCCTATGAGCCGGCCCGCCACCTAAACATTTATCGTCCAATGTCGCCCTATAGTACATCTAACACCGGGGTGTCATACAATATGGGGACGTCTACAATTTCTATTCCAAGCGATCTGAAGATTCGGCTCAACGAGCTGAAGATCCATCAACGGGAGACTTATGCGGATGTTATTGTCCGCCTGATCAACTGTGCAGAAGATGTCGAGCCTTTGAGCGAAACGGAAATCTCCCAACTCGAAGAGGCCGTCGATGATATGAAAGCGGGCCGGGTAATCTCTGCAAAGGATCTGCGTTTAGAGCTTGGTCTCTGATGTACGCTGTTCACTATACCCAGATGGCCGCGAAAAGTATCAAAAAACTTCCGCGTGAAGTCCAAATACGTATTCTGGACAGTATTGATGAGCTGGCGCAAGATCCCGCAGCACATATGAAGCGGCTGAAAGGGGAACGCGACGTGCCGATCTTCTCTCATAGGATTGGAGAATATCGGGTGCTCTTTACGCTGAATAATGCGCAGCTCGTGATCCTTGTTTTGAATGTCGGAAACCGGCGGGATATCTATAAGGCTCTTTGAGCGGGCAGGTTGGATGTTAGCGGGGCGGCATCTTTCCAACGTGAGTATCGCAATTGACTCTTTCATACATCAATCTCTTATCAGAAGAATGCATACAATGCAAAGGGCAGAAATATTCGTCAGGAGCATTTCGCTGCGAGATACTTCTCGGATCAAAGAGTCAGATAGTATTTTTATCAAAGAGACAAATCAATACAAAACAAAGACATGATCAGCCCTCCCTCCACATCCACGAAAACAGAAATGAGAAAAATACTGATAACCGGCCCGTCCCCTTCAGACGAAATGAAGACGTTTATGAAAAATCAGGGCTATGAGATCCTCTCTCCCGGAATACTCAATGAAGATGAGATCATCGATGCATTAGCGGGAGTCGATGCTTATATTCCCGGCGGGGAAGAGGTGGTTACTGAAAGAATAATCGCATCTGCGAAGAAAACCCTCAAAGTAATCTCGTTTGATGGCGTGGGATATGGCTATTATGTGGACACAACTGCAGCAAAAAAACATAATATTGCCGTGACCTATGTTCCGCATGCCAATTCATTATCAGTTGCTGAATTTACCGTGGCTCTCATCCTGACTCTCATGAAAAAAATAATCATTATGAATAATGAGACGAAATCCGGTTTATGGCACAAGTATATATCCCAGGATTTGTCTGATAAAACCATAGGTATTGTTGGCATGGGAAGTATAGGCAGGTTGGTTGCAAAGAAAATGTACTACGGGTTTGGGTGTAAAATACTCTATTACAGCAGAACCCGCGAGTCTGACATTGAACAGGAATTAGATGCAAAATTTGTAGAATTGCATGAATTATGTCGATTATCGGATGTAATTACACTGCACCTCCCTTTTACTTCAGAGACCCAGTATATAATCGATGAAAAATGCATTGATTGCATGAACCCGGACACAGTTTTAATTAATACCTCCAGGGCCGAGCTGGTATCACCCATCGCTTTACGAGACGCCTTAGTTTCGAGTAAGATCAATGCTGCTGCCTTTGACTGCTATTATTCCGGAAAAGTACCCTCTGATCCATCAGAAGATCCCTTTGGTCTGATGAATTTGCCGGACGATACATTTATTCTTACCCCGCATGCTGCATATAACACGGTGCGCAGTAATAGAGAGGTAGACAAGATCGCCTTGCAAAATATTGTGGATATATTCGATAACGGATCTTGCGCGAATCAGGTAGTCTAACTCCGTCATATCTGAAAATTATTCCAAGATGGGGGAGTATTGGAATACCAATTTGTATTTTTTATAAGCTCAGTCAACCTTGATTGAATGTAACTGAGAAATTAGAACGCAGTATTTCACCTGAAATCTTCAATCAGAATTACTCTACGTCGCTTCAACGCCCTCCATATATCCCAAAAGCCGTAATGAAGCCTCCTTAATTTCAGAAAGAACACGCCCTCCATCGGATATATCCATAGTCTGATCCAGGGGAATTCTCAAAATGTAATCACTTCTATTGGGGTCCTCGGTCAGGAAAAAGGGCTGTTTCGTATCTTTCAGCAGTTCATAATATCTGCATTGAAATTTACGGTTGAATCCGGAAAGCCAGACTTCGAATTGGAAATCCCGGTGGACAAAAGTAACTGCTATTTTCAATCCTTTCTTTTTCAACGTATCATTGGTAAACTGAAAATATGAGTAATCCATACCGTTTTCCACAATGTTTCCCTGAAACCGATAGTCAGGCATCTCTTTTTCCAGTTCGATCCGTAAAAATCGAAAGAGTCTGAGAAACTCCTGATAGCTTTTCTCCAGTTCCGTTGTCTGTACTAATTTCTTATACGTCATTAAGAGATTTTTATCGAAATCCATTCCTTCTTCCCTCCAAAAAATTCGATTAATAGCTATATCTCTTTGTACTATTATAACACTTAACCCCGATTTGCCCAAACACATCTCCGACCGCCGATTATAAAAACGGAGCTGAATATAGATGGGGATTTGCATATGTCCCCGTTCTGTTTATAAAAAAAAGATCAGGTTTCCCTGCTCTACTCCAAACTCTGCATGAGGGCAAAGAAATATTCCGGCTTACCGGTACTAAAGTAATCATACCAGGCTTCCAGCGTGTTCGATTCAAACACACCTAAATGCTCAATAATTTGTTTCGCCCACAACAAACCTCCGGTCGAACCCGCAGTAATAAGGTTGTCATCCGCTGCGGACGGCTCGTCTCTATAGAAATTCTGCCCTTTATATCCGGGACAAAACATCTCAAGAAATCCCGGTCCGTTACTGGTATGCGGACGATCATCCAGGAGTCCGACGTTCGCAAGGGCCGCGGTAGCCCCGCAGATTGCACACACCGTAGCGCCGATTGAAAGAAATTCGCCTGCTTTTTCGATAATAGCGCAATGCTTTGGGTCGTTCCATGTATTTGCGCCCGGTAAAATCAGCACGCTTGTTTCACTCACAACGATATCATCGATCAAGCAATCGGGCACGATTGTCATCCCGCCCATTGTCGTGATCGGCTCGTTAGAATAACTCACCGTTTTGAGCGATACACGCTCCGCACCCTTTTTGAAAAACCGCCCGGAATTCAGCTCAGAAGTAACATACCCCGGTTCCCAGTCGGCTAACGTATCAAGAACATAAACATAGATTGTAAACATATATTTTCTCCATTTTCTTTGTCTCTCATTCGCACCTCTATAATAGCATGGACACAAACTCCCGCTTGGTACACGTTACTCTCAGTGTTTTTATATGATCTGTCCTGAAACTATTTTGCTTTGTTTCTTGCTGTTCCCTGGTCATTTTTATCTCGCCGCCTAAACATCCCCCGCGAACAATTGGATACTTCGCTCAATATATTTAAGGCACCTCAATGCCCACATACAATTTATCATAATAGAGGTAGACAATTGCCTGACACAAAAAACCCCTACATCATCCTCATATCCCTCATCTGTCTCCTACCCGCACTCTACATACCATTCGGATGGTCCCCCCTCCAGGTGGCACGTCCCGAATACACCCCGACACTCTCCGTCATACTCGTTGAGCTGCTCGCCCTCCTCGTCCTCCTCATACTCCTCCTCACCCTAATCGGATCCATCTGTTATCAAATACAGGAAAAACCGAAAAATGCAGCCGTCTTCATCTTCTTTGACATAACCCTGTTCATCCTCCCCCTCGTAAGCATCCTTTACCCCTACTATGAGCCGGCGTCGTTCTACCTGGCAAAAAACATCCTGTCCCTCCTGCCCTCTATCCTCCTCCTCCTCACCCCCTGCATCACATTACTCGTATTCTGCATTCGCGAAGCCGGCATCCGGGAACGCCGGATCTCCCTCGGATTCCTCATCTCCGGAGTTGTTCTCGTCATTTACTCCATCTTGGCATCCATAGGCGGCAGTGATGTTGCCCCGTTTTCCCCCCCGCCCCTCTATTCACCCGTACTCCTGAGCATCCTCTATCTGATCTGGGCCGCGCTTGGAATCGCCGTCATGGTGTTCTTAATCAAATCGGTGATGAATCCCGCCCGGAAAAAACACATGAAACGGGTCCTTTTGGTACTCGTTATCATCGGCATACTTTTCACTGCATGTTGTCTGTTTCTTTCAGCATACGAAACTGAAAAAGAGGCAAACCTCCAGACCCTAATCCTGCCGAAATCACTACTCAACGAAGAGGTGAAGGAGAACCAGATGACCGGTTCATTTCCGGCGTCATCCATCCTCGTACCGTACATGATTCTTGAAGGAAACACCGGGAAATATGACATATTCGTCGCAAGAACGCTCGGTCCCGACGATCCTGTCATGCTTCTCAAAATGGACCCCGTCGAATATCGCGAACTCATCTCCCACACCCCTCCGGACCGAATCATGGTCCCGTTCAAATATATCTATGTCAATAATGAGAATCTCTCACAAACGCTTGAGCGGCTTGTCCCGGCATATACTCCCTCCACCGGAGACGAGGATCTTTCCATAAACATCCTCTTCCCGACCGAAGGCGGCGAAGCCTCCTACGGCGATGTTGTACCACCGTCCGGCGTTGTTCGGGCGTTCATCTCGTCGAAAAACGATATCGCCGACGTCTTCGTCCGGTCAGACAGTTATGGTGAGGAAAAAGTCACGCCTCTCGATCCCTACCCCTGTGTCGTCGGGGACTATCCGACAACGGCGGGTAATACCAGCATCACTCTCGTCGTCACCGATGTCCTTGGAAACACCGCGGAAAAAACCGTGAACTTCACGGTGGTGCGGGTGGTCCCGGAGCCTCCAAAGCCGTGATCACATGAAATTCATCATTCCGCTCGTCATTACCCTCCTGTGTCTTTGCATACTCTACACGGCGGGCTGTGTTTTTCCCGGGACCGATCACCCGGAACCTGACCTCCCCGATTTTATGCCGGGCATGTTCGACAAAGGGCTCCCCATCTTCCCCATGAATGACGAAGCGCCTGAGGTTTACACCTTGATCTGGCAGTTCGATCTGGAGAACTGCTCCGGGTTTGAAAAAGTCGGTCGCGTTGATGCGGTCTCAAATCGCGTCCCGGTGTTTGTTGTGAATCCGGATTCTCCCGGGAAGATCGCGATCCGCATCTTTGCCCCCGAGCAGGATATCGCTGTGTATCTGAGGAATGTCGTGAACCCCCCTGAAGGGCTGAATCTTTCCCTGCCGGACGAAGTCATACACATACCCAAAGGAGAGAGCGTCGATACGTATTTGCTTCTTGAGTCCAATGGCTCGGTCGGCGAAACAATCGGCTACACGATCATAGATCTTATTGCCGAAGACGGCTGGGGAATGGGTCAGGGATGCCTGATTTTCGCGCAGGATTCACCGGATATTCCGGAAATACAGACATGATCCCTTCCACACAGGCAAAATCCCGGGAAACACTCTTGTCTTCATACTGCGAAGAATTGATTATGGAAGATCCCGTTTGCCTGCTCACCGACCATCTCGGCGTTGTCAAAACCGACATAACAGCCCTCCCCGTCGACGTTATTGTCAATGCTGCAAACAGCACGCTTCTTGGCGGCGGGGGCGTGGACGGAGCCATTCATCAGGCGGCCGGACCAGAATTACTCGCAGAGTGCCGGACCCTTGGTGGGTGCCGGGTTGGCGAAGCGAAAATCACGAAAGGCTACGACCTCCCGGCGAACTACGTCATCCACACGGTCGGTCCCGTCTGGCGGGGCGGAAACAGCGGCGAACCCGAAAAACTGAGAGACTGTTATTTTCATTCGCTCACGCTTGCCAAGGCGCACGGTCTTCGAACCATCGCTTTTCCTGCCGTAAGCACCGGGGTATACGGCTACCCCAAAGACAAAGCCGCGAAAATTGCGGTCGAAACGGTTCTCTCGTTTCTTCGCAAAGATCCGGCGGCATTCGACCTGATCATTCTCGTCGCCCACTCCGATGCCGACTATCAAAATCTCGCAGCTGCGGGAAAAACCGCTCTTGCTAAAAAGACATAGCCTCCCTTATCTTCCAACCTGCTCATTTCCCCCAATCATTTTTGCGATAAACCGATCGACCGAATACGTATTCAGTTCCCAACCATGAAATTGAATGGTATAGATTTTTTACCTTCTAACTTAAGAATAACATATCATACCCTTGGGTAACACTATGAAAAACACGAAAAAGGCACTTATCTTCGCAGTCCTCGCGGCTGTTGTCGTATTCTGTTTCATCGCAGGATGTACTGATCCCGGAAATGTTTCCGACGAAAACCTGTATATCATCCACACAAACGATGTTCACGGGTACTTCTCCAACTACCTCGGCTACACCTCGGTTGCAGCATTATATCAGCAGATGCAGGAAGAAGGAAAGAATGTTCTCCTTCTCGATGCAGGCGATTTCATCCAGGGAACCGTCGAAGTGAAAGCAACACAAGGCGAATCCGCCGTCCATATCATGAACCTTGCGGGGTATCAGGTCTCGGTCCCCGGAAATCATGAATTCGATTACGGACTCGACCACCTCCTTGAGCTCCAGGATGAAATGGATTTTGCCTTTATCTCGGCAAACATCTTCTACAAAGGAACGGATAAACTCGTATTCCAGCCGAACACCATCATTGAGATCGGTGGACACAAAGTGGGAATCTTCGGACTCGAAACGCCGGACACCGCAGTAACTACCTATTACAAAGATGTCGAGGATGTCGACTTTGCATCCGGCGAAGACCTCTATCGTATCGCTCAGGAGCAGGTCGATTACCTGAAAGGCCAGGGATGCGACATCATCATCTGTATCGGGCATCTCGGCGTATCGGAAAATTCGAAACCAAACCGATCGACCGATCTTGTGCCAAACGTTGAGGGCATCGATCTGTTTATCGACGGTCACAGTCATACCGTCCTTAAGGAAGGCGAGGTCGTCAACGACACGCTCATTGTCCAAACAGGGACCGCCTTAAAGTATATCGGGCTCGTCACAATAACGCCGGACGGAAACATCACCGAAACGCTGATCGACAAATCCACCGGAAATGTTGAAGAGATCGATGAATTTGCGGCGAATATCTCGGCTCACACCCATGAAGTCTACGGGAACGTTGTATGTATGACCGATGTCGAACTGACTGCAGATAAGAATATGTCCCGGACACAGGAAACGAATCTCGGCGATCTTACCGCGGATTCCATGATGTATACCGCTGAAATCGAAAACATCAGTGCCGACTTTGCGATCGTAAATGCCGGCTCCATTCGCAGTACGATAAAAGCCGGCAATGTGACGGAGTATGATCTCCTGAACGTTTTCCCGTTCGGCAACAGTATTGTCGCGACGGATATGGACGGCCAAATGATCCTTCAGATGTTTGAGGATCAGACACAAAGTGTCCCCGATCCGCGAGGCGGTTTCCCGCAGGTTTCAGGGATTCATTACACCGTTGATGCGACAAAACCCTATGTTGCCGGAGAAGTGAACCGTGTAACGATCGATTCGATCCAGGGGCAGCCGTTTGACGTGAATGCAACCTATACCGTTCTTCTGAACGATTACACGGTGAACGGCGGGGACAATTATCCAAACGTTCCTCTGCTTGGAGGCACGTATGTCACGCTCGATCACGGTCTTGAAGACGGTCTTATCCATTACATCACCGTGAAACTTAACGGCGATGTCGGAGAGGCGTATGCCAAGCCGCAGGGAAGAATTACGATCATAACGAACGAATCAATACCCAAGACGACCTTAACACCCGGAACGCCGACAAATGCGGGCGCTGCTGCCTAAACTCTCTTTTGGATCACAGGATAATGATCCTCTCTTTTTTTGGTTCTTCATAAATTCTGCATAAAAAAGCCACTTATTTTGACTATCCCTGTATCCCGTGGATTCTGTCTGGGGATTTAAAAAAGATATGGTGTATTTTTTATTCTCGTCTCATGAGAAGCCCGACTGCTCCCAGTCCTGCAATGATGCCGACCAGGGGCACGGGTGAAGACGGTGTTTCGGTCTGAGTTGGTGTCGTTGATGTTGGAACAATTTCTGTCGGTCCGGTGGTCGGTGTCGACGTTGGTGTGCTTGCCTCTTCTAATGGGAACGAGGATCGGTCAACGTTGTATGCAACCATGAACGGTGATGTATGGGTCGAAGTGACGGTGAACTGATATACTCCATCGACATATCCGATCAACTCGATCGTCATTTCGTGCCACTCTCCGTCATAGTAGTGAAGGATCGCGATGTCATTGGATGTTAAGTTCTTTTCTTCGAGTTCGGATGCCGCGATCCTGAACACGAGTGTGACTGATGTTCCTGTAACTGCCGTGCTGTGAACATCGTACACGGTCAGGTATGAGGTACCGGATGGTGTCGTTGCCCCGCCCAGATCGTTCGGGAATACGGTTACAATAACGGATGATCCGGCAGGATAGTGAAGGGTAAGCCCCCCATCGTTCGTCGTGAATGTGCCGTCAGATGAAACAGAACCGGAATCAGCGTTATTTCCGTCGTTTCCTCCGCCTTCGCTGCTGGTCGGCGTCGCGGTCGGACTTGTTCCAAGTAAAATGTCGTTACCGGATCGTTCGAGAGTCAGCTGCGGATGTTCATTTGCCCACGTTTGGTTCAGCGCAAAATTGCTGGTCCAGGTTCCAGGTGAGACCCCGTCATTATACCTGATAACAGTACCGCTTGTATATCCGGGTGTAATGTTACGTGCCCCTGCATCTAAGGAAAGAACACCGGTTACGGTGATGAATTGGCTGGAGTTCAAATACACATCGTTATCTGCGTCCACCTTTGCAGAACCGGATATATTAATGAACGTGTTTTCTTCATCTGCAAATATTCCTCCACCAGAGATTGCATTGTTTCCCGATATGTTCCCGCCGTTCATCGTGAATGTCATGGAGGATGTATCGTCTTCCCCTACATACATCCCCCCACCATCAGTTGCATTGTTTCCCGATATGTTCCCGCCGTTCATCGTGAAGATTGCGGCATCAACCACCCCGCTGCCATATACCCCGCCGCCGCCGAGGGTTGCATTGTTTCCCGATATGGTGCCATCAGTTAGAGTGAACGTCCCACCCTCTAGGTACACCCCGCCACCGTTACCGATGGTTACATTATTTTCTGAAATGGTGCCGCCCGTCATATTGGACTCCCCCCCTCGCACACACAAACCACCGCCGCCGTAGGTTGCACTGTTTCCTACTATGGTTCCGCCGGTCATATTGAACGTGCTGAACATCATAAACACCCCGCCGCCGAAGCCTGTTAGACAGTTTCCTGATATGGTTCCATTATTCAGATTGAACGTGCCGGAATACACATACACCCCGCCGCCGCCGTGACCCTCATTATCTGATATGGCTCCGCCGTTCATGGTGAACGTGCCGGACTTCACAAACACCCCGCCACCGTTACCGATGGTTGCATTATTTTCTGCTATGGTTCCGCCATTCATGGTGAACGTGCTGCCTTCATTCACAGACACCCCGCCGCCCCCCTTATTAGGCGAGGTGATTGTTGCAGTGTTTCGTGATATGTTCCCGCCGTTCATCGTGAACGTGCCGGTGTCATACACCTCCACCCCGCCGCCTCCGCCGTCGGTTGCATTATTTTCTGATATGGTTCCTCCAGTCATGGTGAACGTGCCGGACGTGACTCCCACCCCACCGCTGGTAGTTGCTGTGTTTTCAGAGATGTTCCCGCCGGTCATATTGAACGTGCTGCTATCCATCAACACCCCTCCGCCGTCGCGGGTTGCCGTGTTACCTGATATATTTCCGCCGGTCATATTGAACAACGTGCTGCTATCCATCAACACCCCTCCGCCGTCGCGGGTTGCATTGTTATCTGCTATGGTTCCGTTGGTCATATTGAACGTGCCGTGAAACACACACATCCCTCCGCCGTCGCGGGTTGCATTGTTATCTGATATGATTCCGCCATTCATATTGAATGTGCCATTGTCGATATCCACCCCCCCTCCATCGTAGATAGTTACTGTGTTTCCCGATATAGTTCCGCTATCCATATTGAACGTGCCACCCTGCTGTATCTCCACTCCTCCGCCGGTATATCCAGCTCTGTTATCTGAAATAGTTCCTCCGTTCATATTGAACATGCTGTCATCCGCAAGCACCCCTCCGCCAGTAGTTGCATTGTTTTCTGATATGGTGGTATCGCCTGACATAGTGAATGTGCTGCTTTCATCCAGATACACACCACTACCTTTGAGTGCATTGTTTCCTGAAATAGTTCCGTCGGTCATGGTGAACGTGCTGCTATTCACCTTCACCCCTCCGCCAGTAGTTGCATTGTTTTCTGATATGGTTCCGCCGTTCATGTTGAACGTACCGTAATACACCTCCACCCCTCCGCCGTCGCGGGTTGCATTGTTATCTGCTATGGTTCCGTTGGTCATATTGAACGTGCCGTGAAACACACACATCCCTCCGCCGTCGCGGGTTGCATTGTTATCTGATATGATTCCGCCATTCATATTGAATGTGCCACTATCGATATCCACCCCGCCTCCGGCTCCAGCTGTGTTATTGGATATGTTCCCGCCGGTCATGTTGAACGTGCCATCCCACACAGACACCCCTCCGCCAGTAGTTGCATTGTTTCCAGAAATAGTTCCACCGGTCATATTGAACGTGCCGGTGTCATCCATATCATCCAGATACACCCCTCCGCCAGATTCGGCTGCATTGTTTCCAGAAATAGTTCCTCCGGTCATGTTGAACGTGCTGGAATTCACATACACCCCACCTCCACTGTCGTCTGCATTGTTGTTGGAAATGTTCCCGCTGGTCATGTTGAACGTGCTGCTATCACTCAACACCCCTCCGCCAAAATTTGCGGTGTTGCTGGTGATGTTCCCCCCGGTCATGTTGAACGTGCCGGAATACACATACACCCCACCTCCGCCGCCCGTGCCGAGGCTTCCGCCGGGACCTAAGGCTATGTTGTTGGAAATGTTCCCGCCGTTCATCGTGAACATGCCGTCATTAACATACACCCCTCCGCCATTGTTAGAAGTATTACTGTTCTGCAGCACAGCCCCGTCACTCATATTGAGTCCTCCTCCATTTACATAAATGAGGCTGTATCCATTTGTATTATCATACGTTGACTTATTTCCGTCAATGGTAAGATTATACTCGCTGGTACCTTGCAAAATAAGCGTGCCGGAACTCACATTGAAGAGAGGGACACCACTCACAAAACGGGAAATAGTGTGAGTGCCAGTGCTCACTGTTGTAAGAGTAATTGTATCTGTTGCCGTGATGTTGATCGTGTAAGTGAGCGGAATGTCCCGTACGAGATACACAGTATTCTCAATTGCATACGCTGCTTCATCAATTGAAATGTTCAGGGCATCTGAGAGCTCCTGTGCTGTCTGAACATCAGCATAAGCAGATACAGAACCGCAAAAAACTCCTGCAAACGCAAGCAAAAGAAAAACGGTGATCAGAAATCGGTACCTGAATAGAGCGGGCATGATCGGATCGATATGCCTGCGTGTTTGTAATGATTTTTTGTTTCTCATACTTTTACCACCAAAAATACTTTGTCGGGAACACACATTGACTACGTAAAATTTACCAAATCAAATGATCGGAATTTAAACGTGATATATCTTAAAGGCATCGCATCTATTCGTCAGGAAAATAACGTGCTGCATTTTCCCTCAAAAAGCTAGGACCCTGCCGGGATCATTGATTTGATAAAAAAGAGGAGAAATTAATTTTCAGAGATGGATCATTCTCTTCTCAGGAGAAGCCCGGCTGCTCCCAGTCCCGCAATGATCCCGACCAGGGGCACGGGTGAAGACGGTGTTTGTGTCGGGGTTGTCGTTGTCGTCGATATCGGTTCAATGGTTTGACCGGTCGTCGGCGTCGGGGTACTTGCTCCCTCTAGCGGGAACAAGGATGCATTGACGTTGTAGGCTACCATGAACGGAGATGTATGGGTCGACGTGACGGTGTACAGATATTCTCCATCGACATGTCCGATCAACTCGATCGTCATTTCGTGCCACTCTCCGTCAAAGTAGTGGAGGATGGAAATATCCTTTGGGCCCACTCCCTTTTCTTCGAGTACCGATTCCTTTACCCTGAACACGAGTGTGACCGGTGTTCCTGAGCCTGCTGTGCTGTAAACATCATATTCGTAGAGGGAGGAAACGCCCGAGGGAGCAGTTGCCTGCCCAAAATAATCCGGGAACACCGTTACAACAATGGATGATCCGGCAGGATAGATGAGAGTAAGAACGCCGTCGTTTGTGGTGAATGTCCCGTCTGATGAAACAGAACCGGCATCGGCGTTATTATTGGTGTTACCTCCGTTTCCACCGCTGCTTGTCGGCACCGGCGTTGGTGTCGGCGTCGGATTCAGACTCCAGTTTGCGTAGAGGTTCGTGTTTCCACCTATCCTGTCAGCAGTAAAGTTCCATGGAGTTCCGGCAGCACTGGTATTGTTCCAGCCGTTGAATGTATAGCCTGCTCTTGCAGGATCTGCCGGTTGTGCAAGTAAAGCCCCGGAGACATTGTACTGGCTGAGATATAATGTTGCGTCATTGATGCTGAAATTGACGGTACAATTCGTTCCAAGTAAAATATCGCTGCCGGATTGTCCAAGAGCCAGCGTGGGATTGCTGCTTGCCCATGTTTGGTTCAATGCAAAATTGCTGGTCCATGTTCCAAGCGAAATCCCGTTATTATAACTGATAACCGTACCGTTTGTATACCACGGCGTAATGTTCAGCGTTCCGGCTCCCGGGGAAAGAACACCGGTTACATTGATAACGCTTTTTATTGGATCAAATATAGTAACGACGTCCAGATACACATCATTGTTTGGATCAACCGTTGCCGCACCTCTCATATTGAACGTTCCGCCGTTCACATCAACTCCTCCCCCTTGAGATACGGCCGTGTTGGCGAATATGGTTCCGCCGTCGAAGTTGAACGTGCCGCCATTCACGAGAACCCCTCCACCGCTGTAAGCTGCAGTGTTGTTGTCTATGTTCCCAAGCGTCATGGTGAACGTGCCGTCATTCATCTCCACTCCTCCTCCTCCAGCTCCGGCTGCGTTTTCTGATATGTTTCCGCCGTTCATCGTGAACACACCGTCATCCAGATTAACTCCGCCGCCGTCGGTCGCGGTGTTGTTGGAAATGCTCCCGCCATTCATGGTGAACGTGCCGGATAATATCTCCACACCCCCGCCGTAGTAGCCGGCTGTGTTGCCGGATATATCTCCGCCGTTCATGTTGAACGTACCGGAATACACATACACCCCACCTCCACTGGAAGCTGTAGTACTATTCTGGAGAACAGACCGGGCATCCATAGCGAATATTCCTCCATTTACATAAATGAGACTGTATCCACTTGTATTATCATATGTTGTCTTGTTTCCGTCAATGGTAAGATTATACCCGTTGTTCCCTCCCAGAATAAGCGTGCCGGAACTCACATTGAAGAGAGGGACACCGCTCACAGAACGGAAAATTGTGTGGTCACTATCCGCTGTTGTAAGAGTGATGGGACTTGCGGCCGTGATGTTGATCGTATAATTGAGCGGCACATTCTGCAGGAGATACACGGTATTCCCATTTGCATATGCCGCACCTGTGAGAGAAATATTGAGGGCATCGGAGAGATCCTGCGCATTGAAGACATCCGGAATAGGAGTCGACGTTGGCGTTGGCGTCGATGTCACCGTCGGTTCCACCACTCCAGCTGACACTCCGCCGACAAATAACAGTGCAACCAGAAAAATAGCTATGATCAATATTCGATACCTGAATACAGCATGCATGCATCTATTTGTCTGCCTGCTGTTTTGTAATGCTTTTGTACTTCTCATTCTTTTACCACCGAAGAGACTAATTAGTACATCAATAGTGATTCTATATTAATGCCTTATATTTGTCACTCCTTCTAAGGATAATTTTGTTTTTTTTCAAAATATCAAAAAATTGCCGGAACTATCCGTTTGAAAAAAGGAGAGGAGTCAAACCGTGCTGTGAACATCATACGAACAAACAATATCCGGAGAGCATTCCCGTCCTACTCCTTTTTCCACGGCAGCTTCTTATGGCTGAACAGCTCTCCGAACATTGCTCCGCCGAGAATCAGGATCGCCCCGATCACCTGGATAAAACCCAGATGTTCTGACAGAAACACGGCCGAAAACACCAGAGCCGAGAGGGGTTCCAGATACCCGACGATCGCCACCGTCTGTACGGAAAGGTTCCCGATCGCCGAGAAGTAGAGATAACACCCGAATCCGGTATTCACGACGCCGAGGAAAAGGAGCGGCAGAATACTTCCGGCGGGAATCTGAAAAGAGAGTCCCTGATAGGCAAGCGTGAAAATCGCGACGGTAACGAAACTGCTTGTCAGCTGGATCATTGGGTTTTCAAGGCCGGTGATATGGACCGCTTTTTTATTGAAGATCAGCATCACGGCATACATCACGGCCGACATGATCCCGCAGAACAACCCAAACGACATGCCGCTCGTAAGAAGCGACCCGCCGTTCACGCAGAGCATCCCAAGAAGCACGGCGGCAAATCCCGCAATAATCGAGAGATGGAGTTTTTCCCGGAAAATGAGCGGTGCTGCGATCATGACGAGGACCGGACCGCAGTAATATGCAAGCGACGCGATACTTACCCCGACCTGCGCATACGCCTCGTACAGAAACATCCAGCTGATCCCCATTGCGACTCCCGAAAACACCACATACAGGGCTTCTTTTCGATAAGCTGGGAACTGCGGTTTTTTCCGAATTGCCACAAACAGCAGAATGAGAAACAGAGCGCCGGTCATTGTTCGGAAAAACACGATCTCATAACTGTTCAGCGCGATAAAGCTCGCCACGATGCCGTTTGAACCAAAGATCAGCAAGGCGAGTATATATTTGAAGAAATCGAGATTCATATGCCGCTCCTGGAAAGTTCACCAAAAAAACGTTACTCCAGCTTTTCGAGCAGAGCACACGCGGCACACAGCCGGTGACTCGTCGGTTCCCCGCAGATCTCGCAGCGGCCCATCGCCGTAATCTCCCCCTTCCCTGGTCCGAGCTTTGCGAGAAGCTTTTCCTGGCCGGTCACGATGTTCATCATCGTCCCGGGCGTTGTGTACTCAAGCTTCCCAAGCCCTCTCCGGACCCCTGCACGGAGAGCGTACTTCGTGTATGGACACTCCGGCAGATCGGTGAGCAGATGATTCACGAGCCCGTAGGCAACGGTCTCCCGCTCGGTCGAACGGCAGAGCGGTTTGATCCTCGGTAAAAACAGCGTATCCGCATTTGTCTGATAGGACCCCGTCACGCGGGTCACATCACCCCGCAGATAATTCATCAGAACCGACTGAGCCTCATCATCCAGACAGTGCCCCGTCGCGATCTTGGTTGCCCCGATATCGCGGGCCGCCTGATTCAGGGCTCGGCGGCGTAAGGTCCCGCACACCGAACACGCCTGCTGCGGGTTTTTTTCGAGCAGTTCATCCAGCGTCTTCCCGCAGATATCCGTAAAAGAGACCAGTTTATCGGCGAGACCAAGCTTATCGCAGAGCCGGGTCGCCGCGAGGATCGTATCATCCCGGTAACCGCCGATCCCCTCATCCACCGTGATCGGAATAAGTTCAGCATCCAGATCCAGTTTTACAAGGACCGTCAAAAGGACCGTCGAATCCTTCCCGCCGGAAAGGCCGACCGCGATCCGGTCGCCCGGTTCGATCATATGGTATTTTTCGATCGCGGCCGAAACGCCGTTCTCATACCATGCCGAAAAATGCTCCCCGCAGAACCTCTGCTTTGTGACCGGATCGACGTACACCGCCTTATTTTCGCAGCGATCACACCCTGCCGTCATTTATCCTCCGTGCACGATCGAGGTCGCACGAAGAATATCGTCCTCATCCACGGGATCATCGACAAGCAGAAGCTCGCCGTCCCTTGTGACGAGGATCTCATACGGATTCATATCCAGGCGGAGAAGGATCTCCTCAAGTGTGCCGGCAAAGGTCGTCAGGATTTGACCGTCGGGGAGATGCAGCGTGACCATTATTTTTTCGTATAATCCTTACCCATATACTGGTGTTTGTCCGAAAACCCGCCTTTTGCGACAACATAGAACCACTGGAACGCCGAGCGGAAAAGACCGAAGTTGATGTACCGCCGCATCGAAAAGCCGATGATCATCTTCATATCGAGGACGACCCGTCCGTAGTTTTTCATGCGTTTAGGGAGTTCCCAGTCGTCTCCGGCATCGCAGACCTTGTACATCCCGGCCTCGATGAACAGGTTCTTCCGAAACGCCGTGTTCGCTCCAAGCGTCGCGTAGAAGATCCCCGTTCTTCCTCCGATCCTGACCACGATATTATACAGGAACACCTCGAATTTGTGTTTGAATCCGGGTTCCAGCGGATAGATCGGCCCGTAGATCGTGGATGCATCCGGGTACTTCTCGAAGTCCTTTACGATCGTTTCGAGCCAGGGTCTTGGCAGGAAACAGTCCGCATCGGTCGTCACGATCAGGTCATATTTGCTTGCAAGAACGCCGTCGTTTCTGGCCCCGCCGACTTTTTTGCTCGTCTGGATGAACACCTTGTCCGCGTATTTCTCTGCGATCTCGCGGGTCTTATCCTTCGACCCACCGTCGACCACGATGATTTCGTACTGATCGCGTGCAAGCGTCTGGTCACAGAGACTTTTCAGGAAGGCTTCGATGCCTTCCTCTTCATTGAATGATGGAACTACGACTGAAATCATGCTAATAACTCCGCATACAGATCGGCATGCATCTGTGCGACTTTGTATATATCATACGGCTCGACCGATGCACGTGCATGGGCCGCAGCGTTTCTCAGCATCGCATCGTCTGCGAGCAGGGGTGCGATCTCTTCGTTTTTGGTAAAGAATCCGGCGATCCCGGTGAAAAGCTCCCGGTACTCCGGCAGGTCGCGGGAGATGACCGGAAGACCGCTTGAGAGCGCTTCCATGATCGAGATCGACATAAGATCCCCGTAGGACGGGAACAAAAAGACGTCCGCTCCGGCGTATACGCCGGTGATATCCGGGACGAATCCCGGGAAGATCACATTGTCGCCGGCTTTGGCTTTCCGTGCCTCGACCTTTTTCCTGTTGTCCGAAATCGGACCGTACGGAAATCCGCCGACCCACATGAACTTGTATTCAGGATGGGCGTCCGCGAGATCCAGGAAATCATAGATACCTTTTCGGGGCGTCTGCTGGGCGACCTGCAGGATGACCTTGTCATCGTCGGTGTATCCGTAGGTTTCCCGGAAGATCCGGCGTTTTTCTGCGTCGGGTTTGAACTTCTCCATGTTCACGCAGCTCGGGATCCTCGTCGTCGGCATATCGGGGAGCATCTCTTTGATCTCCCGTTCGTTGTCTCCGGTGATGGTGATGATGTGATCGTACCTGCCGTACATCGGTTTGTAGATCTTATTGATGAGCGAGGCTCCGGCGAGATTATTGGCGTTCAGGCTCGGGGTCGAGTGGGCCGTGATGATCTTGACATGTTTTGCCCGCAGCATCGACCAGACCGCTCCGGGACCAAGGGTATGACAGTGGGTTATATCGTGGTCATGTTTTTTGCTGTTAAGCTCGACCTCGACGCCCGGGGTCTTCTGCAGACCATTGTACAGCATCATTGCGACCGTCGCACAGCCGACGTATTTGAATACCGAAAAATTTTCCACCCGGATGTTTACTCGCATGTATTTTTCTCCACGAAGTTCATGGCGCTCCTGATGCAGCCGTCCATATTGATGTATTCGAACTCGGAGAATCTGCCGACGAGATCGATGCCGAGTGTCCCTTCAAGATATTCACGGACGATCTTAATATTATTCAGGTAATCGAGATCGTAGACCACATAGGCGAACTTGAAGTGATCGACTGCCGTATGAACGACGTCATCGCTCGAGGGGATGATCCCCATTCTGACGAGGCCGTCGACCGTGTGCATAATGATCTCCTCATCGTTCATCTTTGAGACGTTGTCGCCTTCGTTGTAGGTGATCTCGGCGAGGACCGCAGAGTAGCCTTCGGGCGCGACGTTGCTCGAGAAGTTGGACGGGAAGGAGAGACGGTTGAAGGCGCCCCATTTTTCTTCCGGTACATACATCCAGGAGATGTCGGGCAGAGCTCCTTTGAATCCGACGGAGATGCAGGCGATGGAGTTGTATCGAAGGGCATCGCATGCCTCTTTGATTGGGGACGGAACGTCCAGCATCGGAAGAAGGATCTGGAGCGGCAGGGTTGAGATGACCCGGTCGGCCAAAATCGTCTCTTTTCCGTTGGATACCGCCCATCCGTCGCCTGTGTTCACGACAGAGGTGACGGTATAATTTGTCTTGATCGAACCCGCGATAGGCTTCGCGATGGCGTGGATAAGTGCCTCGATACCTCCCTCGATCGGATAGGAAAAGACCGCCTGATGAGTGTAGCCTTCGGTCTCGATACCGATCGCCGATTTGATGATGTCTTCGACCGGCGGGCGGGGAACGCGTCCGTCCATCCAGTGTTTCGACATTTTGTCGGTCGGATAGTTCCAGATCTTTTCGTTGTAGGGGACGAGATAGCACTCGGCGATCCCTTTGCCGAAGGTGTGGTAGATCCAGTCTTTGAAGCTCGTTGGCTCCGCGACCTCGCCTTTTTCGACCGCTACCAGATTCTTGACGTATTCATTGATGCAGAAGAATAAGTCTTCCTTAGGGAGAGCTGATAGTCCGTTTTCGAACGGGTATTTAACATACTGACCTTTATAGAATATTTTGGTGTTTCTGTTTCGAAATTCCCGGTTGTCGGCCAGAGCATTCTGCATGAACGCGAGAACATCGGTATCGCGGGAGAAGATGATGTGCGACCCTCCGCAGTCGAAGGTGAATCCGTTTCGCACTTCCGATTTGCAGAGACCGCCTATTTTCGGTTCCTTTTCGAGGACCGTGACTTCATGTCCTTTTTCCTTGAGGAGACGGGCGAGAGTGACCCCGGTCAGACCTCCGCCTAAAATTGCCCATTTCACGAGTATATATTTGGGGGCTTAACAATAATAAGATGAGTACGTCCGTCCCTGATGAGAGATTCCCGAGAGAGAACGGGCACATAAAAAAGGGTTATCAGTGGATGACCTTGTGGATGACTTTTCCGCTGATGGATCGTTTCATGACGATCGCATGATACTGGCACATTTCGTGGCAGCAGTAACATCTGATACAGTTGGTCAGATCAAAAATTGCCTTTCCCTGTACAATCTCGACTGCCTTGACCGGGCAGATCCGTTCACATTGGCCGCAGCCGATGCATTTTTTGGTGTTTACCACAGGGGAGGGTTCGTATCTTTTGCCGACTCTTTGGAGTTTGCGGTATATCGTTTTCTTGTGCCAGGAATCTCTCTGGTTTCCGTGATAGGTGGACGGATGGACATAATCCGTGATCGGTATGATCTCGTCCCCTTCGACCTCGACTTCGTCGACCAGTCCGCGTCTGAGAGCTGCCATGGTCGTTCCGATGGATTCGGGCCGCATGTTCACGAGGGTCTGGGCGGAGATGTCCAGCCCGTAGACGGAGTGCGAAGCAAGGATGTATCCGACCTCCCGCGGCTGGCCGCCCATCGGGCCGTTTCCTTCCATTCCGACGACGGCGTCCATGACGACGAAGTCCGGCTCGATGAGTTCGTTTAAGTCGACGAGCATCTCGGAAAAATCGATGGCGTCGGGGAATCTTGAGTGGAAGACGGGTTTGTCGAGGCCCGGGACGACGCCGAAGGTGTTTTTGACGGCGCCGGAAAAGTGCGTGAACATGTGGGTTTTCAGTTTGCAGACCGAGATGATGACGTCGGCTTCGCATGCCTGATTGATGACGGTGAACCGTTTCATGACGGTTCCTGCAGGGCAGGAGCGTTCCTGATATCCGGTGTCGTAGGAGAGTTTGATGCCGAGTTCGTCGGCAACTTTTTCAATGCCGCATTTGTGGTAGACGCGTTTCAGGACTCTCGGCGAGTAGATGATGCCTGCCCCGGGGCTGTCGGCGATCGTTAAGACCCCGCCGGCGTCGATGATCATTTTCCCGACCGCGTAGACGATTTCAGGGTGCGTGGTGATCGCACGTTCGATTCCGGCGTCGGAGAGGAGATTCGGCTTCAGGAGAACTTTTCTGCCGTCGACCCGCGGCAGGCCGCCGGATGCTTTTACTGCTTTTTCCACGGCTTCACGTACTTGTTCTCTCTCATACGTGCTGCATCGTGCCGAGCCGGTTATACTTTTCATATGTTCCTGTTGTATCTGTATTCCTGCCGTATCGGCCGGATATTAATATCTAATGGTTTCACATTCAGAGTAATATACATTCTTAATGAGAGTGTCTTGGTACTCATAGATTTCAGCGGCGGCGGAACCGTTATTTCTGCAGTTTCTCAATCAGTTCCCGCAGTGCCGGAAACGTGATCGAGCATTTTTTCTCGCTCCGGGCTTTGATCTCTTCAAGAATTCTAGTGATCTCCTTATCGTTTGCCGTAATTCCCATCTCACGAAGGACATACTCGAGCGCTTTTCTTCCGCTGTGTTTGCCGATCAGAAACTGCCGTTGACGGCCAAGAAGTTCCGGAGGCACATATTCATACGTAACTGGATCCTCCAGCATTGCCGCGACGTGGATTCCGCTTTCATGCGAAAACGCATACTCTCCGGTCAGCGGTTTACTTTTGCTGATCTGAATCCCCGATGCCTCCGCAACAACCGAGGAAAGTTTCGGCATCAGGGAGAGATCATACCGGTCAACTCCTCCTATGCACCGGAGAATTACCAGGACCTCATCAAGCGCCGCATTGCCGGCACGTTCCCCGATACCGTTCACACAGGTGTGCAGCTGGAATGCTCCGGCAGAGGCTGCAGTGATTGTGTTTGCAACTGCACACCCGAGATCGTTATGGCAGTGAACGCTCAGCGGCAGCTTCGAGGAATGCGTAATATTTTCAACAGCTGCCGCAATCTCGGACGGGATGAGACAACCGGTCGTATCTGAAAATCCGATCATATCCGCACGGCTGTTTTCGCACGCCGCATACACCGCCAGGAGATCCTTCATTGTTGTGCGGGATGCATCCTCTGCTGCGAACCGTACGAACAATCCGTGATCCTTTGCATACTCGACCACATCCATCGCGGATGCCACCACTTTTTCACGAGGCTCATGGAATTTGCACCGCATATGCAGATCCGAGACGCCGAGAAAGATGTTTACCATCGAAACATCCGCATCAAGTGCCGCGTTCACATCAGCGGCTGCCGCACGGCAGAGACAGGAGATCTTTGCATCAAGTCCAAGAGATGCAACCGCACGAACGGAAGCAAGTTCGCCGGCCGAAACCGCAGGGAAACCTGCTTCAATACAGTTGATACCTGCCTCGTCCAGAAGTCCCGCGATCTCCTGTTTCTCCTCAGGAGAAAACACTACTCCCGGTGCCTGCTCTCCGTCCCGCAGCGTTACATCACATATTTCCACCTGCCATCCGCTCAATTTTTTCGCCTCCCTGTAATGAGTATTATTGGTTCTTTGCAGGAATAATAGCATACGGAGTTTCGAAATAATCCTGGTTTTTCTGAAGAGGAGATCCGCAGAGATCATTATTGACAGTAATCTCATGCGCGTGAGGTCCCCTTCGCATTATTGTATATATAGTTTGCGTGACACTGGTTGACATGTGGCATGGTAATTAATATATCAGTAATTTCATAGTTAATTTAACATAAGATCGCTGTGATTCCAGTAACCTGAGGGATATCTCTACTGGATCATAGGATTCAGGGGGACATCTTTTTTCTACTCGGGGCGTGGTTTTTCAGGGTTTTGTGCTTTAGGTGATTACACAAATGACGAATTCCAAAGCCGGCACTCTGCCGGCTGCCGGGCTGAAACGTCGAACTGTGCATCCCTGAATTGGTTGGATGCACCGTTTGAACACTTTCGGCATCCTGGTACTTGTATGGTTGTCATGCAGCGGCGAGAGCGAAAGCTTTCCCGCCTGACAGGGAAAAATAGATTTGAAGAGCGAAAGCTTTAGAAAAAAATCCACAGGAACGTGAAAACAATGCGTCAGATCGCAATTTATGGAAAAGGCGGTATCGGGAAATCGACAACCACACAAAACACAGTCGCGGCACTCGCAGAGGCGGGAAGAAAAGTCATGGTCGTCGGATGCGACCCGAAAGCAGACTCAACACGGCTGCTTCTGAATGGTCTTTGTCAGAAGACCGTCCTCGACACGCTGCGTGACGAGGGAGACGACATTGTCTTAGGAGATATCCTCAAACCTGGATTCAAAGGGACACTGTGTGTCGAGTCAGGAGGACCTGAACCGGGCGTTGGATGTGCCGGCCGGGGAATTATTACTTCAATCAATCTGCTCGAATCACTTGGAGCATACACGCCTGAACTCGACTATGTATTCTACGATGTGCTTGGTGATGTGGTTTGCGGAGGATTTGCCATGCCGATCCGTGAAGGAAAAGCAAAGGAGATCTACATCGTCGCATCTGGAGAGCTCATGGCCCTGTATGCAGCCAACAACATCTCAAAAGGAATTCAGAAATACGCCAACACCGGCGACGTCCGTCTCGGCGGCATCATCTGTAACAGCCGTATGGTTGACTACGAACTTGATCTCATGACCGCGTTCGCGAAAGAACTCGGATCACACTTAATCCACTTCGTTCCAAGAGACAATATCGTCCAGCGTGCCGAGATCAACAAAAAGACCGTCATCGACTACGACCCCATCTGTAATCAGGCCGACCAGTACCGTCAGCTTTCCATGGAGATTAACAAGAACGATAAATTCGTCGTGCCAAAACCGATGTGTCAGGACAGACTCGAGGAACTCATGATGGAGTTCGGCATTCTCGGATAAACGGAGGAACAAAATCATGTATCTCGTTAAAGCAATTGTTCGTCCGGAAAAGAAGGATGAAATCCTCTATGAACTTGCAGGAGCAGGATTTCACGCGGCAACCGTTGTTGAAGTCGTCGGTCGCGGAAAGCAGAAAGGTATCAACCTCGGCGGAATCGTCTATGACGAAATTCCGAAGGTCATGATCCTTGTTGCAATCCGCGAAGAGGACAAACGCGACGTTATCGATGTCATCCTCCGTTACGCAAAGACCAGCGAGAAGGGAGCGTACGGTGATGGAAAGCTCTTCATCAGTGCAATCGACGAAATCTACACCGTGTCCTCGGGCAAGCTGGGACTCTGAACGGGGTGAATCAGATGAAAGAGATCTTAGCCTTTGTCCGGATGAACAAAACCAATGCAACCAAACGCGCTCTCCTCAATGCAAAAGCAGCAGGTTTCATTGCTATGAAGGTGGAAGGCCGCGGCAAACTGGTCACTGATCGCGAAAGTCTTACTGGCCTGAAAAACGATCTCATGGCAAAAGGACAGTTCGACGACATCGACGACATGCAGGAGGTCGAGACCCTGGTCGAGGGATTTCTTGATGACTCCCGCATGTTTGCCCGCAGAATGTTCCAGGTCGTCTGTGAAGACGACGAAGTTGAAAAAATTGTCAAAGCAATCATCGAAGTGAACAAAACCAGCTACAAAATGGGTGACGGAAAGATTTTTGTCCTGCCGCTCGAAGACGCTGTCCGCGTGCGGACAGGAGAAACCGGATCTGCAGCACTCTGATATTGGGAAGGGAGAAAATGGCGATAACGGAAGAGAAGTTAGGAGAGGTACTCGGCGTATACCCCGAGAAAGTACTGGTCAACCGCAGACGTCATATTGTGCTGAAGGAACCGGATACCGAGACCGCACAGCAGATAGAAGCAAACACCCGGACACTGCCGGGAATCATCACAAACCGCGGCTGCGCTTTTGCTGGATGCAAAGGCGTGGTGGTCGGTCCTATCAAGGACATGGTTCACATCGTTCACGGGCCGGTAGGCTGCGCCTTCTATACTTGGGGCACACGCAGAAACAAGGCAAAGGCTGGAGATGACGGCAAAAACTACGTCAACTACTGTTTCACTACCGACATGCAGGAGTCCGACGTCGTCTTCGGCGGAGAAAAAAAGCTCGCCAAACTCATTGATGAGGCGGTTGCGATTTTTCATCCGAATGCAATCTCCATTGCAGCAACTTGTCCGGTTGGTTTGATTGGTGATGATATCGGAGCGGTCGCCCGTGCTGCAGAAGAGCGTCACGGCATTCAGGTACTTGCTTTCCAATGTGAAGGATACAAGGGTGTCAGCCAGTCCGCAGGTCACCATATTGCCAACAACATGCTGATGGACAAAGTCATCGGCAACAGCGATGTGGAGAAATGCGATGAACCGTATGCCATCAATCTGCTCGGCGAGTACAACATCGGCGGCGACGGCTGGGAAATTGCCCGAATTCTCAAAGACATCGGATACCACGTGGTCTGCGTAATGACCGGTGATGGATCTTACGAAGATATGAGGCTCGCCCACACCGCTGACCTCAACCTCGTGCAGTGTCACCGTTCGATCAACTACATCGCAGAAATGCTGGAGATCAAATACGGCACGCCATGGCTGAAGGTCAACTTCATTGGCATCAAGTCCACCTGCGACTCACTGCGTGCGATGGCCGCCTACTTCGGTAACAAGGATCTCATGCAGAAGACCGAAGAGATCATCGCTCGTGAACTGGCAAGGATCCAGCCGGTTATCGATCAGTACAGAAAAGTCTGCGAAGGCAAGACCGCGTTCTGTTTCGTAGGAGGCTCGCGAGGTCACCACTATCAGGGTCTGTTCTCTGAGATCGGTATCGAGACGGTTCTTGCGGGATACGAGTTCGCCCATCGTGACGACTACGAGGGAAGACTGGTAATCCCCACGATCAAAAAGGATGCTGATTCCAAGAATATCCCCGATCTGCACGTTGAGGCTGACCCCAAACGTTTCAGAATCAAGATTGCTCCTGAACGTCTCGCCAAACTCAAGGAAAAGTTCCCGTTTAACGAGTACAAGGGACTGATCGTCGACATGAAGGAAGGAACCATCGTTGTGGATGATCTCAACCACTTCGAGACCGAGGAGTTCATCAAAATCCTGCATCCCGACATCGTGTCCTCGGGAATCAAGGACAAGTATGTAATTCAGAAGATGGGAATACCATCCAAACAGTTGCATTCCTACGATTACAGCGGACCGTATGCAGGGTTCAACGGGGCGGTAATCTTCGCACGCGACATCAGCATGTCCTTTGCAACCCCGACCTGGAACTATATTGTTCCGCCATGGAAGGATCAGCCGCTCTTAAACGCCACGATCAACGGAGGTGACCAGTAATGCTTGAATACGCACCCAAAGAGATGATCAAACGCGACAGCGGCGGCATGATCAATCCGGCAAAGACCTGCCAGCCGGTCGGCGCAATGTATGCGGCTCTCGGCATTCACAGTTGTCTGCCGCACAGTCATGGCTCACAGGGCTGTTGTTCGTTTCACCGGATGCACTTAACGCGGCATTTCCGTGACCCGATCATGGCCTCGACCAGTTCATTTACTGAAGGAGCTTCGGTCTTCGGCGGCGGCGCAAACCTCAAGACATCCATCAAGAACGTGTTTGCCATCTACAACCCGGATGTGATTGCCATTCACACCACGTGTCTTTCGGAAACGATCGGCGACGACATCCCGACAGCCATCCGCCAGTCGGAGATTCCCGAGGGAAAAGTGGTGTTCCATGCAAACACGCCGAGTTATCAGGGATCCCACATTACGGGATTTTCCAACATGACCAATGCGATGGTGACCTACTTCTCAGAGACGAAGCTTGCCGATGGGAAGAAAGAGAACTTCGCAAACATCATCCCGGGTTTTGTCAACCCGGCGGACATGCGGGAAATTAAACGCCTGACTGAGGAGATGGGTATCAAATACATCATGTTCCCGGACACCTCAGGTGTTGTTGACTCACCGATGACCGGTAAGTTTGAGATGTATCCTTCCGGAGGAACGATGATTCCCGAGCTGAAGAAGACCGGAGATGCGAAATTCACGATCTCACTCGGACGGTTCGCTTCACAGATGGCTGCAGAAAGTCTTGAGAAGAAGTGCAAGATTCCGTTTGTGAGTCTTAAGGAGCCGATCGGCATCAAGGCAACAGATGAGTTCCTGATGGCTCTTCGTGGAGCATTCGCAACCGAGATCCCTGAAAGTCTTGAGTGCGAACGCGGTCAGCTGGTTGATGTGATGACCGACACCCACTTCCATTTCCATGGAAAGAAGGTGGCAATCTTTGGTGATCCGGACGTTGTAACCGCGATGACTGAGTTCTGCCTGAGTCTTGGAATGCTGCCGGTTCATGTGCTGACCGGAACCCCGGGCGGCGCTCTCGGCAGCGGTCTCGGCGGTTTTGAACAGGAAGTTAAGGCAATGCTTGATGAGGCAGGAGTTTGCGGAAACGTTAAGGCAGCAGGTGATTTGTTCACGCTCCACCAGTGGATCAAGAACGAGCCGGTTGATCTCTTAATCGGCAACACCTACGGCAAGTACATCGCCCGTGCGGAAGACATCCCGTTCGTGCGGTTCGGGTTCCCGATTCTTGACCGTGCGATTCACCCGTACATGCCGGTTACCGGCTACCGCGGAGCACTCCGTTTGATCGAACAGATCAGCGATGCACTGCTTGACCGGTGCGATCGGGACGCAGCCGACGAAGACTTTGAACTGGTAATGTAAGAAGAACACGATATAATCATCGGGAGGACCCAGAGATGGAGGATGTAGTAATACTCAAAGGACGGGAACAGTTTGTCCGCCAGAAAGGGGAGCGTCATCAGACGCTCCCCATCAGTTGCGGGGCGGAAAGTGTTGCCGGCTGCGTCAGCCAGCGTGCCTGCGTATATTGTGGGGCGCGTGTGGTACTGAACCCGGTTGCTGATGCTCTTCACCTCGTACACGGCCCGATCGGATGCGCCAGTTATACCTGGGACATCCGGGGGAGTCTGAACAGCGGAAAATCCCTCTACCGTGAGGGTTTTTCCACGGACATGCGGGAGAAGGACATCATTTTCGGCGGCGAGACCAAACTTGCCGCAGCCCTTGATGAACTGATTCCAAAGTATCAGCCGCCGGTCGTGTTTGTCTACTCAACCTGTGTGGTAGGCATCATCGGCGATGATCTGGACGCGGTCTGTAAAACAGCCGCCGAAAAGTACGGCATACCCGTGCTGCCGGTGCAGTCCAGCGGATTTGTGGGGACCAAATCGATTGGCTATCAGACGGCATGCGACGTGCTGTTCAAACTGATTGAACCGCCGACAACGAAGCTGCGGCTTCGCAGACGCCCGGTGATCAACTATCTTGGCGACTTCAACCTCGCCGGAGAAGCCTGGATTGTCCGCAGCTATCTCCAGAAGATCGGAATTGACGTGAACGTGGTCTTCACCGGAGACTCAAGGTATGAAGAGATCCGCCGCGCCGCAAACGCTGAATTGAACATCATTCAGTGCGCAGGATCCATGTTCTACCTTGCCCAAAAATTGGAGGAAGCCTATCATATTCCCTTCATGCAGGTGTCCTTCCTCGGCGTGGAAGATACTTCAGACTCACTTCGAAAGATTGCCCGGTTCACTAATGATCCTGAAATTATCCGAAGAACAGAAGAAGTGATTGCAGCAGAACTGCGTCGTGTGATGCCGGAGATTACCGGATACCGTACTGCACTTTCCGGAAAGAAGGCTGCAGTGTACGTGGGAGGCGGGTTTAAGGCGATTTCGCTGATACGCCAGTTCCGGGAGATAGGTATGGAAGTCGTGATGGTCGGAACGCAGACCGGACGCCGCGAGGACTACGAGATCATTGGCGACATCGCCAATGACGGCACGATCATTCTTGATGATGCAAACCCTGCGGAGCTTGAAAGATTCATGCTGACCCAGGGGGCGGATCTGCTGGTGGGCGGTGTAAAAGAGCGTCCGCTCGCCTACAAACTCGGAATTGCATTTGTGGATCATAATCATGACCGGAAACATCCGCTCGCAGGCTTCGAAGGTGCGGTAAATTTCGCCCATGAAGTGTACACGACGATCTGTTCACCGGTCTGGAACGCAGTCAAAGGAGGTGCAGTCCGTGGAGATCTCTGACGTTCCCGTTCAGCAGGGAACCCAATCCCGTTCAATCGCAGAAAATCCCTGCAATATGTGCATGCCGATGGGAGGAATCATTGCCCTGAAAGGAATTGAAGGAGCAATGGTTATCCTGCACGGGTCCCAGGGTTGCAGTACGTATATGCGCCGTCACATCGCTGAACACTTTGACGAACCTATGGATGTTGGCTCCTCCTCGCTAAACGAGAAGGGCACCATCTACGGCGGATCGGCTCAGTTGAAGACCGCGATCGACAATATCCGCAAAGCCTACAACCCCGCACTCATCGGTGTTCTGACCACATGTCTTGCCGAAACAACCGGCGAGGACGTTCACCGGATTGTGGAAGAGTACTGCCGTGAACGCGAAGTTCCGCGGTCGATGTTCATAACGGCACCAACTCCCGGTTACGGAGGAAGTCATGGAGATGGATACTGGTACACCCTCCGCTGCGTTGTTGAGCAGCTAGCACAACCGCCGGAACAGGCGGCACCTCATGACGGAGTTAACATCATCGTCCCAATCACGTTTTCCCCTGCCGACGTTCGGGAGATGAAAAGAACTCTCAGTTCAATGGATATCCCCTACACCATCTTTCCCGATATCAGCGAAACGATGGATCGTCCGTATGGTGCCACCTACACCAAAATGTCATCAGGCGGAACACCAGTTGCGGCGCTCCGCAATATGGGCGGAGCAAAGGCCACAATTGAGTTCGGCTCCCCGGGAGATGAACGAAAGTTCCCGGGGAAATATCTGGAGGAGAAGTTTGGTGTTCCCTACTACCGCATCGCATCGCCCATTGGACTAGGGCAAACGGATGAGTTCTTTGCCCTGCTGAAAAAGATCACCGGTAAATCCATGGCACACGAGACGGCTGCCGAACGCGGACGGCTGATGGATGCCATGATCGACGGTCACAAACATGCATTTGCCGGCCGGTGCACGCTGTTCGGCGATGCAGACTTAACGTATGCACTCGCTGGATTTACCACTGAAATCGGTATGTATCCAAGAGTTATTGCCTCCGACAGTAGGAACAGACACTGGAAAGAAGCAGTTGCCGCAATTACTGCAGACATTGGTGAGCCGGTAACCATCTTCAGTGACACCGATTTTGCCACAGTCCGCTGCGAAAGCGAGACCGGTGGATCGAATATCGCCATCGGCCACTCTGACGGAAAGTATCTGGAAGAACATTCGGGCATCCCCCTCGTCCGTCTGGGCTTTCCGATACATGACCGTATCGGTGGCCAGCGTATCTGTTCCACGCTGTATGCGGGAACAAACCGACTCCTGGATACCTGCGTGAACACGCTCCTTGAACGAAAGTTCAGCACGTACCGGAAAAGAATGTATGATCAGTATTTTCCAAAAATCTAGAGGTAAAAATGGAGAAACCCAAGCACCACATATTCGTCTGTGCAAGTTTCAGGCTGACCGGCCAGCAGAAAGGTTTCTGCCAGGGCAAAGATGCCGCAGAGATTGTGCAGATGATTGCAGAAGAGATTGACAACCGCGGAGTTTCAGATGAGATCATGGTCTCTACGACAGGCTGCCTAAACCTGTGCGATCAGGGACCAATAGTAATTGTGTATCCGGCAAATGTCTGGTATGGCGGTGTTGCGTGTGACGATGCTGAGGACATCGTATCGGCAGTTCTTGACGGCACCGTCGTGGATCGTCTTGTGATCACATAAAAGCGGTGGATCTAATGGCAAAAGAAATAGCAGTATGTTGCACGGATACGGGCGAAATCGCGGGATTATCCACGACAACACAGATCAAAAAGTTCCGGCGTGAACAAGGAGTATGGGAAGTTGTCGGCATTCTGCCGATAGCGCTTGGAGACATCAGCGGCATTGCCGATCTCAGGAAAGCAGTTTCATCGATTCTCGAACTGTTGGACGGCTGCAAAATTCTGGTTGCCTCCTCCTTTATCGGGGCGGCGGCATATCATCTGGAGAGGAACGGTATTCACCTGTGGGAATCTTTAGATGCTGACCTGTTCAGTCTCGATGACATCCTTTCCAAAGATGAAGCAGACCAAGATGTTTTCGAAACAGTTGAGACGAAACATAACTTTGTCACATACCTCGGGAACGGTGTCTATCAGATATCCCTAACTGAGATTCAGAGACAGAACGGCACTATCACCTCCAAACAGATCCTGATGCCGATTCTCTCTGCCGGAACGTTCTACGAACTGCAGATCGACTGCTGCCATATTCCCCCGTGGCTGGAGGGCGAACTTGCGGGTGAGAGGTTCGACTCCCGCGTCGAACCACTCACTGGCTCGTCAAAGTTTCGGCTGTTCCTTACCAAAAAGACCTGTGCCAACGGGATCTGACCTGCATCTCCTAGGTGTGATCAACTCCTAGGCACATTTTTTTTCTTTTCACAATTCGTTTGATTGGTATGTATCGGAAATTTTCGTATCCCTGCCTTGGAAATAACCTAATACTAAGTCTAAATCCAAATTTTGCAGCACATTATTTTCGTATTTTGTTTCGTCGTTTTCGTGTGATGGATGGTATCAACCCAAAAAATCCCCTACATGAAACTGAAGTGTACACCAAAAAAATATTCGCATAGATTTCTCTCGAAATCTACACTCTACCCTTTACAAGCGTATACACCCGGGATTTTTCCTTAGCACCGGCATACACGAAGCCCGCCTTTTTCAAGACCCTTTGCGATGCCGCATTCCACTCATAGGGCTCGGCGAAGATCTCGTCGATGGGGAATATCTGAAATGCCATGCCGCAGATCTCCATGACCATCTTCGTTACGATCCCTTTGCCCCAGTAGGGTTTGCCGAGCCAGTATCCCAGTTCTGCAGTGCCGCCGCCCCGGCAGAAGACGCCGATGCTGCCGACTGCCGTATCGTCATCGGTTATTGCGAGGCAGAGATTTTCGGCTGGGTCCAGCTGATGGCAAAACGCGATGTAGGCTTTCGCATCGTCGAGGCCGTACGGCGAAGGAAACCCTGCCCGCAGATTCTTCGCAATCAAAGGTTCGTTCGCAAAAAAAGCAAGGGAAGAGGCGTCTCGCTCCTCCCATGGTCTAAGTTCGATCTGCAAAGCTCTCACTCTATAATCTGGCTTTCGGCGAACCGGTCTTCCGTTGCAAGCAGGAACTCCGGCGACTGGGAGATCGCACTCTTCGGGCAGATATCGATGCACTGACCGCAGAAAATACAGCTTCCGACATAGATCCGGACCCTTTTCTGGGCACGCGGCTTGTCCTCGGCATCCTTTGCAGGAGGGACCGGGTACACGACCTGTTCGATCGCATGGGCTGGACAGACCTTCATACACAGTCCGCACCCATTGCAGAGATTTCGGTCATAGAGCAGTTTGCCCCGCATCGCGGTTGGCGTCTCCACCGGAGGGATCAGTTCGGCTTTTCCTTCGCTGACCTGTCCCAGAAATCCGGTGATGGTTTTTGGGAGACGGGCTGCCGGGAAGAGATTTGTGACCGGCTTTTTCACCGACTGGGCCAGGATCTCTTTTAACATTGGAAACATCTCAGATACCTCCCATCAGAAAAGCATCCAGCATTAGGAGAATGATCGCGGCGATCCCGAGTCCGCCGAAGATGAACCAGTAGACTTTCACGACCTGCGTGATCCGGAATCTTGCCATCATCGTTCTGATCACCGTCACCGAAAAGATCGAGACGATGACCACTTTCACGAAGAAAAACAGAATATCGATCACAGCGGCTCCGGCTCCCGTGAGGCCGAAGACCGGCGAAAGATTCCAGGGCAGCAGGATGATGACACCAAAAGCGATCATCGCGACCGTTTTCACAGCCTGAGCGAGTGAGAAGACACCGAGGTTTCTGCCGGAATACTCGACGAGAATACCTCCTGCGAGTTCCGTTTCCGCTTCAGGTGTATCGAACGGGACCTTCGAGAGCTCTCCGGGTGTGATCCACGCAAAGAGGATCAGCAGGATCAGAAGACCGACGATCCCGAGGGGTCCGACGACATCCCAGACTGAGGTCTGCATCAGGGTCGTAAAGGAGAACGGGTCGGCGACATTGGCGGCCATCAGTCTCCAGGCGATGATGATCACGGATACCGCGAGCGGTAATTCGTAGGCGATCATCGAGACCATTTCACGCTGGGCGCCGATCGTTGCATACGGAGAGCCCGAGGCAAATCCGCCGATCACGAGGGCAAGCGACGGGACGATCAGAAGATAGAGCACGAGGATCATATCGCCGGCGTCTCCAAGGATCGGCGCAAGGCTGCCGAACGGCAGATACAGAAGCACTGCGATAGATGACGCGAGGGCGACGATCGGCATCAGATTAAAGAGCCAGGGGATCGCATTTGCCGGCACGATGCTTTGTTTTCCGAACAGTTTTCGGACATCCGTGAACGGCTGGGTGAGGGGAGGACCCATGCGTGCCTGCATGTGGGCGACGACCCTCCGGTCGATCCCGGCGAGGAACAGACCGACAAAGATCGCGATTATCGCGAGGACCACCGTTCCGCCTACGGCAGAAAGGATGATATTCATTGCATCATCCTCCTGGACTTCTCATAGGACATCTTTGCGAGCTGTTCTTTCGTGAAGATCTTCGTGGATCCGTTATCTGTGACGGCGACCCGGTCAGTGCAAGACATGCACGGGTCGATAGATGCCACGATGACCGGGATGTCGGCAAGCTGGGCACCTTTCAGGATGATGGGCCAGACATGCGCATTACTATAAGTCGATGCTTTGACCTTCCAGGCAATTGGACATTCTGCTCCGTCCATTGCGACATAATGGACCGCCTCGCCTCTTGGGGCTTCGTGTCTGCCGACCGCCTCACCCGAAGCTTTCTTACAGGTCGAAAGAATCTTTGCGACTTTCTCTTCCCAGATGACGGGCCCCGGCGGCATGTTGTCGAGGCATGCCTCGATGATTTCGACTGACTGAGCGACCTCAAAGATGCGGACCACGATCCGGTCATAAGTATCTCCGTTCACATCGCTTCCGTAGATGGTGGGCATGACCGGTTTTAGGTCAAGGTCCCCGTAGGCGCAGTAGGGATAATCCACCCGCAGATCGGCTTTAACGCCGGATGCACGCGAGGTCGGACCGACGGCAGAATACGCCATCGCGGTCTCGAATGAGAGAAGACCTGTTCCGACGCAGCGGGATTTTATCACTGCGTCTTCCAGGAACAGTTTCTTCAGTTTGCCGAACACCTCCTTGTAGGCGTTCAGGCATTTGCGGATCTTTGCAAACTGATCCTCCGTGATGTTCCGGCGTGTTCCCCCGATCTGGATGATATCATAGTTCACCCGGTTTCCGGTGATCAGTTCGATCGCATCCATCGCCTCTTCGCGGACCCTCCACGCAAGATAGAACAGCGTGTCGAATCCAAGCTCGTGAGCGGCGACTCCTGCCCAAAGCAGGTGGGACTGGATACGCTCGAACTCGGCGATGATCGTTCTGACATAATCTCCCCGTTCAGGAACGGTGATGTCGGCGATCTGTTCGACCGCTCTCGCGAATGCCATCGAGTGGGTCACGCCGCAGATACCGCAGATCCGGTCGGTGAGATGCACGATCTGGACCGGGTTTCGCGAAAGACCCATCCACTCAATACCGCGGTGGGTCTGTCCGGGGGTGAAGTCGGCCGAGATGACTTCTTCGCCGATGACGGTCAGTTCGATGTGGACCGGCTCTTTGAGTGCCGGGTGGATCGGGCCGATCGGGACGATGTATGGCGCTTTTCCTGCCATTTACTCATCCTCCAGGGTAGCAGGCGGCCGGTTTTCCGGTCTGCCGCATGCCCAGAGATTTTTGATCATTGAGTCAGGGATCTTCTTTTCATCTTTACGCAGCGGATAGATGTTTGACGGGAAATCCTGCGGCAGGAAGAATCTGTGTTTTGCCGGCGGCAGACCGTCGACGACGATGCCGAGATACTCTCTTTTTTCCTGCTCAGTGAATGCTGCTCCTTCCATCAGATCGGTGATCGTCGGGATATGCGGATCCGCTTTCGGGATGTCGATCGAAAAGATGACCATAAACTCGGTTTTTTCGATCCCGCCGTAGAGGGAGAAGATGTACTGGACCCTGAGATTATGATCCTCTGGTCCTTTGTCGTATCCTGAGATGCAGGATAAGTGGGGGTACCGGATCTTCTTCAGTTCCTCGACCGCCTGATGGATCGCTTCCTTTTGGATCGTGATCCAGACATTGGTGTTCTCCCGTTTCTTCACTCCTTCGGCTCTTACCCTGATGGAGGAGTCCAGCATAGAATCGCCGAGTGAGGCTTTGAGTTTATCCACCACTTCTGCGGGGGTATATATTTCGTCCATTATTTTCCTCCTTCGAGTCGTTCGAGCTTCGCGATCGCCGTGACCACACCGTTTATAATTGCCTCAGGTCTTGGGGCACATCCCGGGACATACACGTCCACCGGGATGATCTGATCGACCGGGCCGGCGAGGTTATATGATGTCGAAAACACACCGCCCGACTGGCCGCATGTTCCAACGACCATCACCACTTTTGGTCCTGCCATCTGGGCATACACACGCCGGAGTCTGTCGGCCATCTGGTTCGTGACTGGTCCCGTTACGAGTAATACGTCCGCATGGCGGGGCGAACCCACGAGTTTTACGCCGAAGCGTTCAGGGTCATACCTTGGGGTCAAGGTCGCCACGATCTCGATATCGCAGCCGTTGCACGAACCCGCATTGAAGTGGAAGACCCAGAGAGATCTGTTTAACGATGGTGTGAGTTTCATACCATGATCACCACCACGAAGATAACAATGACTCCTATCAGGAACCATGCAAGGTAATCATTCACCACACCGGAATGGAGCGGGATGAGTTTGTCGTAGTATCCTTTGAGGGCATGCGTGAATCCCCAGTACATGTTCCCGCCTCTGATATGGACAGCGCCTTTTTCAGGCTCATCGTTTCCGGAGAGGTAGGGTTTCGTCTGTTCGGTTCCTTTGTCGTAGTCCGACTCGCCGCAGCGCCAGATAAGCCAGGCGATCAGCAGTCCCGTGACCATGACGGCGATCCAGACGAGCGGATTCCAGAATCCGTATCCTGTTAAGAGATCTCCGATCATAATCCGCCTCCAAGGACCGCGGTGATATATGCACCTTTATTTATGAGGGCATCACCCGCCGGGGCAACGAGATTGTTCACCACAAGATCCGGGAAAAGACCGAATCCGATCACGAAGATCGTCAGGATGACCATCCCGGCGATCATGAGTTTCGGGACTTCCTTTACTTCTGCATATTCAGGGAGTTGTGGTCCCATGAACATCGAGTGGAACACTTTCATGAAGGATGCGAGCGTCAGGATGGAAACGACCATCGCGATGATCGAAAGGGCCGGGTTGAATGCAAAGACCGATTCATAGATCATCAGCTTCGAGGCAAACCCGTTGAAGGGCGGGATTCCTGCGATGGCGAGAGCTCCGATCAAAAAGAAGATCATCGTCCATTTCATATTGTGGCCGAGACCTCCCATCTTGTTTAGACTCCAGACGCCGGTCCGATAAATTACGGCACCGACCGCGAGGAACAGGAGACCCTTGTACATCGCATGGTTGATGATATGGAAGAGACCTCCTTCCATGGCCGTCTGACCATAGGAGGCCATTGCGACAGGATCTCCTAAAACGGCCAACGCTACGCCCACGCCGAGAAGCATGTATCCGGTCTGCGAAACGGCATGATATGCCAGCAGACGTTTGACATCCTTCTGGGGAATAGCCATCGTAACGCCGATAACCATTGAGAGGACACCAAGAACGATGATGATCCAGCCAAGTGTAACGGTGTTGAACGTGTCGCCGTAGAGTGTGAAGAGGATCCTAAACAGACCATACAGACCTGCCTGACTTGCGACGATCATGACTGCGGTGATCCCCGAGGGGGCGACCGAGTATGCATCGGGGGTTGCGAAGTGGAACGGGACCGATCCTGCTTTCATGGCGAGAGCCGTGATGAAAAGGACGAGTGCGATGATGTTCAGGGTCGAAAGCGTCATCTGCGACGCGATCACTGCCATATTCAGCGAATTATACTGAGCATACAGGAGACCGATCGAGAACAGGACCATGAGTCCCCCGACGGTGTTGACGATCAGATATTTGAGCGCTCCTTCGGCAGCGATTCCGCCTCTCCTGTGATAGGAGACGAGCGCTGCGCCGGCGAGGGAGTTGATCTCCAGGAACACGAAGAAGTTGAACATGTCCCCGGTAGAGACCATGCCGAAGATACCTGCGGTCAGCAGAAGATACAGGGCATAGAACTCGGATTTACCGCTCCGCTCCTTTTGTGAGGAAACGAGGTAGAGAACTACCGCAAATGAAACGATAGCTGCAGAAAGCAGCATGAATGCGCCGAATCCGTCGATCGTGAAGATGATCCTGAATGGAATCCCTCCCGAGTCGATAGGAGCCGCGGGCGAGCCTGCAGCCGCTCCGAAGGCATAGACGATCGTTCCTTTCGTGTAGACCGTGAACGCCGTAATAACGGCGATAAGGCTTGCTGCAAACGAGGCACAAATGATCCAGGCATCGCGGATCTGTGGAAGGAATCTTCCGATGATCGGGAGGAGGAACGCACAGAACAGCGGAACTGCGATCAGGAGTGCCGGCAGATTATCGAAGAGCACGTTCATTCCTTGAGCCTCCGCATTTTATCTGCATCGACTGTACCGTATTTTTTATAGATGACCATCACGAGAACAAGCATCAGGGCGGTCGTTGCCACACCGATAACGATGTTCGTGAGTGTGAGCGCCTGGACCGTCGGGAGAACCATGTCGGCGCCTTCAGGTGCATTTGTGAAGATCGGGGCGATCCCGTTTTCCCGGTAACCGAGCGTTACCAGGAACAGATTGACCGCTCCTTCCAGCATCGCGAGTCCCATCACCATTTTTATCATGTTCTTCTTGAGAAGAATGGTGGCAAGCGCGATGCCTATAAGTAATGCCACCGCAATAAACGGCAGATTTGCTATCATTTTCTCCCTCCTATTTTACCCTTATGCATATTTTGGACCGGTGCTTTTGCATCTTCTTCTTCCTGTGTGGGTTCTTTCAGGCCGGCAAACATAAACATCAGCACGGCTGAAAGGGCACCAAACACCTCGATACCGATCGCGAAGTTCAGGATCGGGATGATTCCGGCGGTGTAGAGATCGCCGGGATTTATTCCGTAGGCGACCGCATTCCCGAAGAGTCCTCCGGTGGCGTTCAGCCAGTTGAAGAGGAAGCCAGATGCGACCACGAGTCCGGCGAGCGCCGTGCAGATGAAGAGTAAAAGACCCGCCGATTCGACGAGTTTGAACTTCGTCACCGGGATGAACTTCTCCATACACTCGCGGTAATAATAACAGACGAGGATAAGCGCCACGCCTGTTGCGATCACCGCTCCTCCCTGGAAACCTCCGCCCGGCGTCAGGTGACCGTGGACCACGATGTAGAAACCGAAGATAAAAATGAACGGAACGAGCAGGCGGCCTGCTGTTTTGGCAATAAGACCGATCGTCATTTGTGCAGCCTCCTGAAAATCATCGCGACCCCGAGGACCGCGATAAAGAGAACGGTCGCTTCACCGAGCGTATCGAATCCACGGAAGTCGAAGACAACTGCTGTGACCACGTTGTTCGCTCCGGTCTCTGTCTGAGAGTTGTCGATATAATACTGATCCGTCATCGTGGCCGCCGGAGCGCCGAAGGTCAGACCGAATGCCGGCAGGAGGAAGATGAGTGTTACAAGAACGATCAGAACGATCGCAAATCTTGGCTGGAATATAGAGCCTGCTTCCTTCATTCCTCTTCACCTTCTTTCCGTTTTGTTCCGCGTATGGCGATCATCATGATCGCCGTCGAGATACCGGCCCCAATACTTGCTTCTGCGATCGCGACATCCGGCGCCTGCAGAAGGAAGAACTCGAGAGCGAGAAGGAAACTGAATGCGGAAAAGGCGATCGCCGCCGCTATCAGATCTTTCAGGAAAAACACCGTTACAGCGCAGAGGAGTATTGCAGCGAGGAAGAGAAGATGTAAAACCACATAACTTTCGGGAAACAGTTCGATCATTTTCGCTCCTCCCGGTGTTTCATTTTTATTTCGTCCGCATTCAGAGCGTCGATTTTTGCGATCGGCATATTTCCCGAGCGGTATGCACTGCGGGCGATCGCATGGGTCGCTGTTGTCCCTGTGATCACCACGACCATGAGGGCCAGAACAACGTGTGCTCCGTAGTTGAGCCAGGCTTCGTCGCCTGAGAGCAGGAGACCTCCTGCATAGATAAGGACGGCGGCTCCCATGAACAGGAATCCAAGACTCCCGACCATTCCGGCGGCATGGATGCGTGTGTAAAAGTCAGGGAACCTGAAAAGCCCGATCACCCCGAGGATGCTGAATATGAGTGAGATCACCACACAGACGGTTACAAGTATATCGATCATTGGAGATTCCCCATGATGAGTTTTGCGACGTAGAGTGTTCCTACAAAGGAGAGAAGAGCGTACACGATCGCCACATCGATGAACACGGGCTGCTCAAACCAGAGCGAGAGCGTAATCATGATGGTGACAACGAGGATGTTGACCACTTCGAGTGCGAGCATGCGGTCGGCATTTGTCGGGCCACGCCAGATCCTGATCCCGCATGCAAAGATGAGAAGCACGAAGATGATCGCTGCGATCATGAATATATCATTCATTCGGTGATCCTCCTGATCCATTTGGCGAGATTGATCTTCGAGAAGATCTTATCTGCAGGTATGATCCCTTTTGCGTCTTCACCGACATCAAGACAGTGGACGTAAAGTTCCCTGGTTTCATCATTCACATCCACCGTGGCCGTTCCCGGCTGGTAGGTGATGGATGCTGAAAGAAGAAGTGCTCCTCCGTCGTTTTTCATACCAGGGGTGAGTTTCACGATCCCTGGTCTGATATTTCTCCCGGTAATGATTTTCCAGGCGACGGTCAGATTTGCAATAATAAGTTCGATTAGAAACGGAATGATATAGACGATTAGGAGGATCCAGCGAAGCGGGTTTGCCATTCTATAGCTTTTTCCGATCCAGAGTTTCCGGCATATCAACCCGGTTATAATCGAAAGAATTAGTCCAATGATGATTTCTGCGGATGACCAGAGAAGGATCCCGTCAGTTGGCGTTGCCGAACCTACAGACAGTATCAGATAGATAATGAATGCTGCAGCACCTGCAAGTATTGCCGGAAAAACGTTATTCACACTGCACCTCTGTGTTTGCTCTTATTTCTCATGATAAAATATCACTATTCTCCATACCTGATTTTGTACAGACTCATACGTCGTGGATGACGCCTGTATCTATATTAATAAGTTTGTCAGTAATTTATACTCTGCGCCGGATATCCGCTGAACTGTTCTAGGTTTCACATTCCTGTCGCTTCCCGTGGACGGGGGCATAATTCTGGCATTTTTCCCGTTTTTGATCTATATCGTCCGTCCCTCTCAAAGCGCGTCATATGCGTTCTTCATCAAATCCTTTCCGGTAATATTTCATTTTCCGTAAAATCCCGTGTGTTCTGGGTCAATTCTGTGTTTTATGTCAAATAATCATGATATATCGTTTAACATTTTAGATACTTCAAGAGTGATTTTATATACTAGAAAGTTCTTTTATAAACTATCTCAAAAAAAGGAGATGGTATTATTATGTCAATTGGAATTGGAGAGAATTTAACCGGATCTTTTGGTTTTGCAAAAGACAAACTCGTGGGAAGTATAGGTAACTGGATCCTTCTGATCATCCTGACCATTATCCCGATTGTTGACTTAATCGCAATTGGAACATATCTGAAAGTTTATCGCGGAGAGGATCCGAAAGTTGAAAACATCGGGAAATCCTTTGTTGACGGTCTTCTTGCATTTATCATCGCATTCATCTACCTGCTTATCCCGACCATCATTTTATTGGTCCTTGGCGGAGGCACCCTCTTTGCTGCCGCTTTAACCGGATCGGTTGCCTCATTTGTCGGTGTGGGTATTGGTGTTCTGATTCTCTGCATCATCTTATACATTCTGTTCGGTCTTATCATGACCCCTGCCATAGTCAACTTTGCCCGCAAAGGATTTGGCGCAGCATTCAACTTCAGTGAGATCTTTGGTATGATCGGAAAGGCCGGCTGGCTTAAGTATATTTTATCCATCATCGTCCTTGGTATCATATTTGGTGTCATCTACGGGGTTATCGGTCTTCTTGGATTAATCCCGGTTGCCGGATCCGCTATTATGTGGATCGTTATGTTCATTGTGTTACCATTCTTTGCCGTTTGGGGCAGCAAGTTCTGGACAAACCTGTTCGAGTAAGAATAATCAACCCATTTTTTTCATTTTCATGTAAAGTTCTGCAGTTTTTTGCAGGCAAATCGTTTTTATAGCCAGGCATCCATCATGTATCTATCTCATTGTTGAGAGGTAGTAGTATGTGAATAGAAATTGGAGAAAATTTAACCGGATCTTTTGGTTATGCAAAAGATAAGCTGGGCGGCAATTTCGGCACCTGGCTTATTTTAGCTGTACTGAATATTATTCCGATCGTCAACTGGATTGTTTACGGAACATTCATTAAGGTTCTGCGGGGAGATGACCCGGATCTTGAAAATATGGGGAAGTCCTTTGTTGACGGTCTTCTTGCATTGATCATCAGCATACTGTATATGCTTATCCCGTCGATTCTCGCGATCCTCCTTGGCGTGGGCAGTCTGATAGTCAGCAGCGTTGTCTCCGGACCAGCCGGATCAATGGGCGGACTCGCTATGGGCGGGGCCATTGCAGCAAATATTGGATTTATCATTCTCTGTATTGTAGCATACATTCTGTTCTCTCTCCTTCTGATCCCGGCCCTGGTCAACTTTGCCCGTAAGGGATTCGGTGCAGCTTTCAGTTTTGGAACACTCTTTGATATGATCAGCAAAGCCGGCTGGCTTAAGTACATTCTCTCGATCATCCTGATCTGGATAATTTTTAGCGTGATCATCTTCATCTGCATGCTGCTTTCGATCATCATCATTGGTATTATCCTTTTAATCTTCATCATGCCGTTCCTCTACTGCTGGGGAGCAAAATACTTTGCAAACCTGTTCGAATAAGATCAGGTATCTCTTTTTTTCAGCAGGGTAATTTATTATAGGTCGCAGTGTTACTATTTACTCAATCTCAATAACAAGAGATGGTTATACTATGTCAATCGAAATTGGTGATAATTTAACTCAATCCTTCGAGTTTGCAAAAGAAAAACTCGGCGGCAATATCGGAACTTGGCTGATCCTTTCGATCCTCAACCTCATTCCGATCGTCAACTGGATTGCCTACGGAACATATGTGAAAATACTTCGCGGCGATGAACCAAACCTCGACAATATGGGCAAGTCCTTTGTTGACGGTCTTCTTGCATTGATCATTGGCCTGATATACATGATCATCCCGATCATCCTTACTATTCTTGTCTCGGTCAGCCTATTCACCGTCAGTTCAGTTGACGTGACCTCAGTGTCTTCGGTATCGCCGGTCGTTTCTGCGGCAACGGTAGGTGCAGGTGCTGCCCTCATGATTGGTCTGATCATTGTCTGTATCATCGTAACGTTCCTGTTTGCCCTGCTCGCTAAACCGGCTGTGGTAAACTTTGCCCGCAACGGATTTGGTGCAGCATTCCATTTTGGTGAGATCTTCAGAATGATCAGCAAAGCCGGCTGGCTTAAATACATCCTTTCGCTCATTCTCTTCTGGATCATATTCGGCGTGATCATCTTTATCTGCATACTGCTTTCCTTCGTCATCATCGGTATAATCCTCCTGATCTTCATCATGCCGTTCCTCTACTTCTGGGGAGCAAAGTATCTCGCAAACCTGTTCGAATAAGAACAAAAAAATCTTTATTTTTTAATTTTTTTATCTGAGGTCGTTTTGAGAATGCTTGTCACTTGCGAAAGCAAATTAATCATGGTTAGTCGGATCATATGATCCGTTTATATGGCGTATCACGTTATGCCATTTTGTCCAGTGTGGGTGCTGAAAATCTTACCACCGCTGAGATATGTCCTGTGTGCGAAACACGAGTACACAATAAGCCCCGCAGTAATCTCCCGCGAAATGCACAGGGGGATTTGTCACTGGTCAGAAAAGCGAGTTTCTCGCCGTTATTCTGGGATTTATCATCATCGGAGCCGGACTCATGTATGCCGGACGTGTCGGACTTGGTGTCCTTCACCTGGTGTTGTCCATCCTCTTCTGCTGGACCATCCTTGTGCCTCTTGCATTGTGGATATACGGCATGATCCGGGGCTATGAACTCTGTAAAGAAAACAATCTGCTCTGGATCCAATACCTGGACGAAAACAGATAATCCCGTCCTCTCCTCATTTTTCGCGTGCCATCGCGCTTTTTACTCTCAGAATACCCTTCTCTGGACGAAAAACACACATGCGCCGATTTGAGTGGTTCTGAAGCAAAACAAATATATAGAACTGCAATACAACAAATATGTGCAACAAGCGAAACAGGAAAAGCCATGGACAAACACACCGAGCCAAAGGAGGTCAAAAAGACTGACTCTTCCCAGGCAGAAACCACAAACCCGGATGAGAATCCCGTTCCTGAAACCACTGTTGTTGACGAACTCACAAAAAAATACGATGAACTCAATGACAAACATCTTCGTCTAGCAGCCGAATTCGAAAACTACAAAAAGCGTGCCAAACGCGATCAGGAAAGCGCTGTCAGGTATGCAAACGAAAAGTTTGCACTTGACATCATTGACATCCTCGACAACTTCGAACGTGCTCTCAAAAGCGATGACGAAAATCTTCGTGACGGACTCGAGCAGATCCATAAATTGTATCTCTCCATCCTTTCGAGAAACGGCATCGAAAAAATGAACATCACGGGAACAAAGTTCGACCCCGCATTCCATGAAGCCGTCGCCTGCATCCCCGCAGACGCTCCCGAAGATGCGATCATCGACATCGCTGTTCCAGGATACATGATCCGCGACAAGGTGCTTCGTCACGCAAAAGTGGCCGTAGCGAAGAAAAAAGAATAATAAAGGTATTAAAAATGGCATCAAACAAAGTAATTGGAATTGACCTTGGAACCACCAACTCCTGTCTTGCTATCATGGAAGGCGGGAGCCCGGTTGTCATCGCAAACGCAGAAGGATTCAGAACAACCCCGTCTGTAGTCGGCTTCTCCAAAGAAGGCGAAAGACTCGTTGGAAACGTTGCAAAACGTCAGGCGATCATCAACCCCGGAAGAACCGTAAGCTCGATCAAACGGTACATGGGTACCGACCACCCGACCGAGATCGACGGCAAAAAATACTCTCCTCAGGAAATCTCTGCAATGATCCTGCAGAAACTCAAGATGGATGCAGAGGCATACCTCGGAGAAAAAGTCGATAAAGCCGTCATCACGGTCCCTGCTTACTTCAACGACGCCCAGCGTCAGGCAACCAAAGATGCAGGAAAGATCGCCGGGCTTGACGTTCTTCGTATCATCAACGAACCTACTGCCTCGGCACTTGCATACGGCCTCGACAAAGAAAACGAAGTCACCGTCCTTGTCTACGACCTTGGCGGAGGAACATTCGATGTCTCCATCCTTACCCTTGACGACGGACTCTTCGAAGTCAAATCGACCGCAGGAAACAACCGTCTCGGTGGAGATGACTTCGATGCACGCGTCGTTGACTTCCTTGCCGACGAGTTCAAAAAGAAGGAAGGCGTCGACCTGAGAAAGGACCCGGTAGCTCACCAGAGACTGAAGGATGCTGCAGAAAAGGCAAAGATCGAACTTTCCTCACTCCAGAAAGCAAACATCAACCTCCCATACATCACCGCGACCGCCGACGGACCAAAACACCTTGACGTTGACCTGACCCGTGCAAAGTTCGAGCAGCTCATCGGTGACCTTGTCCAGAAGACTGTTGAACCCGTTAAGCAGGCATTAAAGGATGCAGGCATCAGCGCTTCCGACATCAACCATGTTCTCCTTGTCGGAGGATCGACCCGTGTCCCAGTCGTCATCGAGACAGTCAGAAGCCTTCTCGGCAAAGAACCCGACAAGACCCTTAACCCCGACGAGTGTGTCGCACTCGGTGCAGCAGTCCAGGGAGCGGTCCTTACCGGAGAGACCAAAGACGTCGTCTTACTGGATGTCACCCCGCTGACCCTCGGTATCGAGACACTTGGCGGCATCGCCACCAAACTCATCGAAAGAAACACCACCATCCCAACCAGAAAGAGTCAGATCTTTTCGACCGCTGCAGATAACCAGACCTCTGTTGAGATCCATGTCGTGCAGGGAGAACGTCAGTTCGCCCGCGACAACTTCAGTCTCGGCAGATTCCAGCTTACCGGCATCCCGTCGGCACCCCGCGGCATGCCGCAGATCGAGGTCACCTTCGATATCGACGCAAATGGTATCGTTCATGTCTCAGCAAAGGATCTCGGCACCGGTCACGAGCAGTCGATGACCATCACCGGCAGAAAAGACCTCAAGGACGATGAGATCGACAAGATGGTCAAGGACGCAAAACAGTTCGAAGAGGAAGACAAGAAGCGCCGTGAGGAGATCGAACTCCGCAACAACGCCGATAACGCCGTTTACGCTGCAGAAAAACTCGTCAACGACAAAGAGACCGCCGACAAGATCGATGCCGAAGATAAGGAAAAGATCATTCCCGCCACCGCCGCCCTCAAAGACGTCCTTGCAAAGGAGGATGCATCCTCCGAGGAGATCAAAGAGAAGATGGACGCCCTTCAGGAAGTCGTCTTCGCTGCGACCTCTAAGATGTATCAGAAGATCCAGGAAGAACAGCAGGCAGCAGGTAATGCAGCCGGTTCCGGATGTGAAGGTAACTGTGACTCCTGCAACTCCGACGACACTGTCGTAGATGCAGACTATGAAGTCAAAAAGGACTAAACCTCCTTTTTTTGGGAATGTAAGAAATGGGTTCGGAATCGTACTATGATGTCTTAGGTTTGCCCCGTAATGCTACGGAGACAGACATTAAAAAGGCTTACCGAAACCTCGCCAAGAAGTATCACCCGGATGTCTGCAAGGATGCCGGGGCTGAGGAGAAGTTCAAGTCGATCAACGAGGCGTATGATGTTCTTTCAGACGAGACGAAACGCCGGCAGTATGATCAGCTTGGACATGATAATTTCACGAATGCATCGAAGGGTAACTACTCCGGTGCAGGAGGTGCAGGATTCAATGCGGACTTCTCAGGATTCGGAGATATTTTCGATTTCTTTGGCGGAGGGGGCCGCAAACAGAGCGGACCAAGAGAGGGCGACGATCTTTTGATGCGGATCCAGATAACGCTTGAAGAAGCGGTGTTTGGGACGCAGAAAGAGATCGAGGTCATGCATACGGAAAGCTGTCCGGAATGTGATGGAACGGGCAGTTCAACGAAGAAGACCACAACCTGCAGTAAATGTGGGGGAACTGGTCAGATCAAACAGGTGAAGAACTCCATCTTCGGCCAGATGGTCACCCAGTCCACGTGTCCAAACTGCGGCGGGAGAGGAAAGATCCCCGAGTCTCCGTGTAAGAAATGTAATGGAACGGGGAGGACCAAGGTACGTCGTAAGGTCACGGTCAGTGTACCTGCGGGAATCGATACCGGCATGCGTCTGCGTATGGAAGGATACGGCGAGGCAGGAGATTACGGAGCGAGAAACGGCGATCTGTATATCGAAGTTTATGTCGTGTCGAATCCGAAGTTCGATCGTGAAGATGACAATCTGATCACGCAGTATGAGATCTCGCCGGCACAGGCGGTTCTCGGATGCGAGGTCGAGATCGAAACGATCGACAGAAAGAAGGTCACGTTGAAGATCCCGGCCGGGATTGCCTACGGGACCCGTCTCCGGATCGCCGGAGAAGGTGTCCGCAGACGCGGCAATTACGGGAACCTGCTTGTCAGAATCGTGATCGCAACACCAAAGAAGATCTCCTCTGCAGAGAAGGAGCTGTATGAAAAGCTTCTCAAGGCAGAGGGAAATGCCGGTTCTCCCTCATCATCCAAGGATGATGAGAAGGAAGGCCGGAAGAAACGAGGGATCTTTAAGTAAGCGAGGATGGAGTGAAGGTCCCCTTCACTCCATCCGAAGCGGGGAGCAAATCTTTGATTTGCGACCAAGTGAGGATCTATTCTCACTATATCCGTGAAGGTCCCCTTCACTCCACCCGAAGCGGGGAGCAAATCTTTGATTTGCGACCAAGTGAGGATCTATTCTCACTATATCCGTGAAGGTCCCCTTCACTCCACCCGAAACGGGGAGCAAATCTTTGATTTGCGACCAAGTGAGGATTAAACCTTCACCCCACTTGAAACGGGGAGCAAATCTTTGATTTGCGACCAAGTGAGGATTTATCTTCACGCAAACAATACAATGTAAACACCCCCGGACCGGGAATCTTTTGCAAGGGTCGCATACTCCGAATCGTCCCCGGTCCTCACCCTGATTTTTGTTATATTCTCAGTACTCTCATCAAGATGTGCTACCCTTAATTAACCCTCGCGTCTATAGTAATAGATAATGACTCTTGCACTTCTGTCAGTCTGGGACAAGACCGGGATCCTTGATCTCGCCCGTGCCCTGGTTGCAAAAAACATTGGAATCTTAAGTTCAGGCGGAACGGCAAAGGCTCTGCGTGAAGCCGGTATTCCTGCAAAAGACGTTTCAGACTACACCTGTTTTCCCGAGATGATGGACGGGCGTGTAAAGACCCTCCACCCGAAGGTTCACGGCGGTCTCCTTGGCCGCAGAGGCATTGACGATGAAGTCATGGCAAAACACGGCATCGAGCCGATCGACATTCTCTGTGTCAATCTGTATCCGTTCGAAGAGATGTCTAAGAGAAATCTCCCGCTCGAGGAACTTATCGAGTTCGTCGATATCGGCGGCCCCGCCATGATTCGTGCAGCTTCCAAGAACTACAAGGATGTTGCCGTTTTGACTGATCCGTCCGATTATTCGATGGCGATCGAAGCAATCAAAACAGGCGGCTTCACGCCGGAGCAGAAACTCCGTCTTGCAACGAAAGCATTCACCCGAACGGCTGCTTACGATGCTGCGATCTCCAACTATCTCAATGGGATCGACAAGGAGTTCCCGGATGTGTACACCATGCAGTTTGGCAACGGCAGAAAACTCAGATACGGAGAAAACCCGCATCAGATGGCCGCAGTCTACGGTACCTCCGGCATCGCCGGTCAGGTCGCTCTGCAGGGCAAAGAGATGTCCTATAACAATTATCTCGATGTTCACGCTGCGGTCAGTCTTTGCAGAGAACTGGACGGATATGCGACGGTGATCGTGAAGCACAATAATCCGTGCGGTGTGGCTGTCGGGAAAAACCAGCTTGAGTCGTATCTCAAGGCACGGGATGTAGATCCGGTCTCAGCCTACGGCTCGGTCGTTGCGATGAACACGCCGGTGGATACCGAGATCGCCAAGGAGATCTGCTCGACATTTGTTGAGGTCCTGATCGCTCCGTCGTTCAGCGACGAGGCACGTGAGATGATGAAGACGAAACAGAACATGCGTCTCTTAATTCTCCCGCCTGCAGAGCCTGCCGATGAGATCCGCACGATCGACGGTGGTATTCTCGTTCAGAGGACCCCGGCATACATTGAGGACTGGAAGGTCGTTTCCAAACGTGCCCCGACACCGGACGAAGTAGAAGCACTCAAACTCGCCTGGAAAGTGGTCAAGTACGCTAAAAGCAATGCCATCATCTACGCGAACAAGACCGAGACGGTCGGCATCGGTGTTGGTCAGATGAACCGTGTGGACTCGGCAAAGCTTGCTATTCTGAAGGCCGAAGAGTTCGGCAGAACGATGAAAGGAACCGTGATCGGTTCTGATGCGTTCCTGCCGTTTTCCGATACGCTGGAAGTGGCGGCCGCCGCAGGAGCAACGGCGCTTATTCAGCCGGGCGGCTCGATCCGTGACGACGAGGTGCTTGCAAAGGCCAATGAACTCGGCGTCGCGATGGTGTTCACTGGAACACGTCACTTCAGACATTAACACTCTTTTTTTTGGGGGGGGCTGTATCATTGGGGCGGCCTTAGCCGAGCAAAGCAACGCTTTGTGAACAAGTCAATAGACTTGCGAGTGCGGATACAAGACAAAATCGCACGTTTCCTTCGAAAACTTGCTCAGCTAAGGGCGTCCGCTTCGCGTCCGACCCGCCCGTCAAAAAAAAAACGATCAGGGCAGTCTGATCGTCCCGACGATACGGAGCTTTCCCCCGTCGAGATAATGAATGACCGCCGAATCACCTGGCTTATACACGAGCGGCGTATCAAGTTCGAGCGTCAGCTTCGGGGCATGCCAGTCAGATCCGTTTTCCACCTTTGTGATCCGTGCAGATAAAAACTGCATCCAGTGTCCGATAGATACGACCATCTGCTCCTTGATCTCTCCCGGCCAGTATTTCACCAGGCGTGCGTCGCCCGTGATCGTCGTCGTGTGGGTCACTTTCGGGTCGGTCGTAAGAACGAATCCTCTGTCCAGCTCCTCGGCGTCGATATCTTTCAAAGCACAACCGACACGGTCGCCTGCATATGCCCAGGCAAAATCATCATCATGTTTCTGGACCGACCGGATCTGAGCGACCTTTTCCAGCGGTTCGACCCGCATCTTATCATGCTTTTTGATCCATCCGTCGGCGACGCAACCGAGGATGACCGTTCCGATACCCTTCACATTGAAGTGGTGGTCGATCGGGACCGAGCCGACTGCCCCCTCCTTCGGCTCGATATCCGGCTGGTTTGCCGCACGTTCAAGAAGTTCGGCAGAAAGTCCGATGAAATCCTCCTCCATGATCGTATAGTTTTCAAGAACTGTCCCTTTGATAAGCGGAGCAATCTGATTCGGCTGGATATAATTCTTCAGAATGATCGTGCCGTTCTTCACATTTGCACAATCAAGCATCAGGATCCACTCAGCGACCATCGGCGTGATCTCCGAGATCACCACGATCGCCTCATGAGACATAGAAACAACATAGAACAGCGGAGCGAGTCTGTCCGGATATCTGGTCGGCTCCAAAAGTGTTACAGTATCGTGACCTTTTTTCAGATTGTAGAAGGTGATATCGGTACTGGTTCCCTTTTTCCCGAGATCACGGGCATATCCGTTCGGGGCAAGTACGGCGACGGTTAAGTTTGGCATGGTTATACTCATTAGTGTTTTTGGATGATTATATTTATGGGTTTTACCTCCCGCTGCCTCTTCCCACTCAGTACACTCACTGTAAATTGGCAAAATTTTCTGGAAAAACCCCGCAACATTTATCTCGTAATCATGCACATTAACAGATATGAAAAATGTGAAAACCTCAGTTGATGGAGATATTCTTACAATTACAGTCGATCTTTCCCAGGAAGTTGGACCTTCATCATCCGGCAAAACGATCATCATTGGTTCCAGTATGGGAAACAAACCGATCGACCGCAAACACCCCGAGGTTCGTGTTGGTGTAAACGTTTATAAGAAGGTCTGAAATTTCCTCTTTCATTCGTATTTTCTGTGATTTACCCACGTTTACGTATATATAGGGTGTTTGTATGCGTCCGTATGTGATTATCAATGCAGCCATGAGTGCTGATGGAAAACTTGCCACCAGTGAAAGGAAACAGACCAAGATATCCGGTTATGACGACTTTCTCCGTGTGGATACACTCCGTGCCGAGTCTGACGCAGTAATGATAGGCATAGGGACCGTCCTCTCCGACGATCCCTCTCTTAGATTGAAGAGCGAGGAGTATGCCGGCATGCGCAAAGCGAACGGTAAAGATCCTCATCCCATGAGGGTCGTGATCGACAGTATGGCACGTATGCCTGCAGACGTGGACATGTTCAAAAAAGGAGTTGGCCGCGTGGTCATTTTCGTCTCGGAAAAAGCCCCAAAGGAAAGATGCGACGCATTGAAAGAAAAGGCCACGGTGATCTCTGCGGGTGCTGATTCAGTCGATCTGGAAACTGTGCTGGAAGAACTCGCAAAACTGGGGGTCAAACAGCTGATGGTCGAAGGCGGAGCGACCCTGCTCTGGTCGATCATGAGTCGGGGACTCTTTGACGAAATACGCATATATATCGGTGCAATGATAATCGGCGGCAAGGATGCTCCGACCTTTGCTGACGGGAAAGGGTTCATTGACCCTGACGAGTTCACCCGTCTCTCGCTCAAAAACGTTGAGCGGATCGATGACGGTGTCCTGCTGACCTGGATAAAAAAAGCATGAATATTATTTTACCAGCCGCTTTTTCCGAAGCAGCCTGTTATACGTGACTGCAAACCTGTGTGCCTCGTCCCGTATCTCCTGAAGGTACATGTTTGCCTTCGTCTTTTTTCCAAACGGCAACGGGAACGGCACCCCTGATACGAACACTTCTTCTTCCGCCTTTGCAAGTGAGATGAGCGGGATATGGGCATCCAGTTCATCGAGCACTCGCTTTGCGGACGAGAGCTGCCCTTTTCCTCCGTCGATCACGATCAAATCAGGCAGAGGTTTTTCCTCTTCGATCAGGCGGCTGTATCTTCGGCGGACCACTTCTGCCATTGAGGCGAAGTCATCGATCCCGTCGACCGTTTTAATTTTGAACCGCCGGTAGTTTTTCTTATCAGGTCTGCCGGCTCTAAACTGGACCATGGAGGCGACCGTGTCCGTTCCTGAAAGATGCGAGATATCGAAACACTCGATGACATTTGGCGGCGTCTTGAAATGAAGGGCGGTCTGCAGCTCCATGACCTTCAGTTCGTCGCCGAAGTGGACCGTCTCGATATTTTTTCCCGCAAGTTCGAGGAGTTTTTTCTTGGCCCCCTGTTTCGGGACGGTGATCTTTACCGTATGTCCGGCCTGATTTCCCAGATACACGGCGAGTGCTTCGTCAAGTTCCTCTTCGACGATGATCTCTTTCGGCGCAGAATTTTCGGTGTAATATCTCGCAACGAACTCCTCGAAAAATCCGTCCGTCCCCTCAAAAATGAACTCGTCCCTGCCCCCGAGCGTTCCTTTGTACACATGGAAGACCATCAGATACACCGTGCCTTCGGCCACGCGGTAGGCGATGACATCTTCGTCATGATCGGTTTTTCTGGCGACATACTGTCGTGAGGAAAGGTTCTCGACCGCGGTGATCATGTCGCGGCAGAGAAGGGCTGCTTCGAACTCCATATTCTTCGAATACTCTGCCATCTCCTCTTCGAGTTTGGTTTTGATCTCCTTAGTGCTGCCTTTCAGGACATCTGCGGCATAAGAACACTGTTTTGCATACTCCTCAACTAAAACATGTCCCCCGCACGGCCCGGTGCAGTTAGCGATATGATATCTGAGACAGGGTCGGTTCTTCGGCATATTTTTACAGGACCGGAGTCTAAATGTTTTTTTCACGACCGAGAGCACATAGTCTCGTTCCTTTGCCGAGACGAACGGGCCGAAGAACTGCCCGCTGCCGTGGGTATTTCTCGCGATGCTAATCCGTGGATACTGCTCTTTCGTGAGTTCGATGTATGCGTAGGATTTTGCGTCCTTGAGATCGATGTTGTACTTCGGGAGGTGATGTTTTATGAGGGTATTTTCCAGAAGATATGCCTCTTCATCGGTCGCTGTGATGATGTATTCGACTGATCGGATCGCTGCCACGAGCTTTTTTGTTTTGGGGTCATGATCCTTTTTTTGAAAGTAGGAAGAGACTCTCTTTCGCAGATCTTTTGCTTTGCCGACGTAGATTATCGTCCCGTCACCGTCTTTATACAGATAACAACCCGGCAAATGGGGAATGTCGGCAAGGTCAAAGGGTGGCATTTTCGGCAGGTTAATGTATGGGGTGAATGTATCTTTAATCATATGGTTGTCCCTTGTTTAACTTGTCCGCATATGGATTCACATGAATACACCTATGACAAAGAGCGGGATTTTTATAATTACCGCATCACCTGTAAACTGGGTGTCATTCTTCCCGATCCCATGCCGAAAGCAGGATTCACCTGTGATAAATATGAAAACAAACTCGCGACGATGCCGCGGATCAGAAGAAGTTCCTGTGCGATCGAGGTCGAACAGGAAGAAAAATAATATTTTTTAGATTATTTACAGCACGATCATACAGACGACCAGAATCAGCAGAAATGCCGTGGCCAGAAGAAGTGTTGAGAGGGGAAGCAGGTTCGTGACGATAGCGTTCACGGTCGAGGTCAGCTGAACGATCCGTGAAGGGCCGAATACCTCTACCTCCTCACATATGCTGGTGGCGGCGCCGCCTGATGCCGGGCTGAGATCTTCGACCGCCTTTAAGACAGCTTCCGAGACGTATGGGATGATCTCGCCTGGCGAGACAGCATCGCCGATCGGATTTCTGCCTGAGATTGAGTTCACCACATGCGAATCGGTGGTCATGATCTCGACCTCATCGAGACCGAGTCCCAGAACAGCGTTTTGGAGAATCTCTCTGACACCTAGGTGAACATTGTTACCGTCAATGAGGACATACGCCGTTTTTATCCCCCCAACCTCCGTGACCATCGCGATGATACCCATATCGGCGAAGCCCTCTCCTCTGCTGAAAGGCGGGATGACCTGTGCCGCGCCGACAGAGAACGGCAGCATTTCGGCATCCAGCATACGGTTCATCGCATCATCCGCTCCCGAGATGAACTCGTTGCCGGTTTTGGTCGAGGGGTAGATGATGTTCGTGACCGCCGTCATACAGTTGTGGGCATCAACAAACCCGATATTTTTGTATCGTCCCTTACTCTCTCCCATCACGATCCTGCCGATCGAGTAGTCCATGTCCTCGGTCATCTCTGGAGACCGAGTAGTGATCATCAAAAGGGAGTCGCCGAATCTCTGGGAAAGGATCGAGACCGTGCCGAAACTTGTGCGGGCCGGGCGGCTTGCAAAGTCAGTATAGATAACTGAATCCAGACTTTCTCGAATCGCTTTCGTGATACTCTTCGTCTCCCTATTGGAGATGAGATTCAGATCATGACTGGCGCATCCGTGGGATACGAGAAGCATCGCTTCGTCTGCAAAATCGTCGTGCAGGATCTTTGGGAAGTTACTGCCCCCTATCTCAGCCATCGGACCGGGGTGCAGGTTCGGGATGACGAACCAGACGTCAGGTTTGCCTGCACGTCTGAAGAAGAACGTCGTTTCTGGAACCGAAACATACTCGCTGATGTTATGGAAATACTCCTCGAGATCGTTCGATCCGTTCGTCAGATGGGCAAGGAAGGCGTTGACGAAATGCATTGCCCCAACTCCGCTTGTCCGTTTCATCGGCAGATCGAACAGGAGTAAAAATCCAACAACCCCTATCGAGAAGACCACGATCGACACGACGACTGGAATGATGAATCCGGGACCGAAGAACCATACCCCCACAATTGCCCCTGCGAATGTCTGGATGGCGGCAGGCGCATACATCCGCCCAAACCGGTAATCGGCGACCGCGGCGAGAACCACGAGTCTGATTGCGAGGATGAACCCCACGCCGAAGACATAGGCAAATCCTGGCCCAAGGAAGATGCCGGTGATCATCCAGAGAAGCATGAATATTTCAGAGGCAAGTGCCAGCATACCTGATCTGTTCCAGGTGAATTCCTGCCGGGCGGTTGCGCTCACGAGCGGCTTCGTAAGGATCAGCGCAGCCACGCCGGGTATCGAGAAGGCAAATCCGATCCCCCGCATCTCACCGGTGAAAAGGAACACGACCCCGTCGATAGCGAGGCCGAACAGGATCATTATGGCTAACGATACCCACCATTTTGGGGCGCTGAAAATATATTTCGTTAATGATTCAGTTTTTACTTCACGTTTCATATTACCAGAACCTGTCGATGACGACTTCCCCGCGAAGGCCTTCATAATGGAACTTCATTTCTGAACAGTGTATAGGGGCTGAAAAGCAGGGAGCATTCAGTACAAGTGATTCATACTCCCCTCCCTCACCGGCGAGATGGATTCGTCTGATCTTCTGAACGGAAAGAAGCACCCCTATCAGTTTTTCATCGATTTTTTTCCCGAGAACATTGTCGCCGAGTCCGTCTGCGGCGCAGACGACGATGACGGCATCCAGTCGGGAAGCCACCTCATGCATAAGGGTAAGAGGATCCATCTTCCAAAGCGGAGCGAAAAGCTTCAGATTGAGCCGGTCGCAGACCGCGGCGACCCGGGATCGCTGATACTCGGACTCGATCGCCCCGACGATGATTCCCTCAACCCCTAATTCTGCAAGACCTCTCTCCATATCGGCGACCTCCTGTTCTTTGACACCTGCCGATGATATTTCCACATACGCGGCTCCGCAGCGGTTCGCCATTACTGAGACTGCTTTGAGATTTGCCGAGTGGAACATATACGACTCGGTATTTTCCGGCACGACCGTGACCAGATGTGAGACCTGCATACCGGCGTCTATCGCTTTTTGTACCGCAAGGATCGAGTCCTTGCCTCCTGATGTGAGTGCTGCCCAGGTCATTACTGCTCCAGTTTTCCAAACGCGGTTTTGTAGCGCTGTGCCATCCGCTCCCAGTCGGGAAGGTTGGTCTGCGTTCCGATCATTTCTACAACAAATGATGAGGTGACCGCGCCGATCTTTGCGCAGGTGACCGGGTCGTATCCTTTTTTCCAAGCGGTGAAAAAGCCGGCCCGATATGCATCGCCTGCACCGGTCGGGTCTTTTGCTTCGACAGAAACCGCTGGGATCTGCTCGGTTTTTCCGTCGAAGTAGAGACTGCTGCCTGCTTTTCCATGGGTGATGATGGTAAACGGCACCGAATCGAGGATGTCTTTTTCGCTCCAGGAGAGAGTATCTTTTATGATTTCGATCTCGTAATTGTTGCAGATGAGCATGTCGATCTCACCAAGAAGGGTCGTGAGATCGTCAGCCGTATAGTATTTTACGTCCTGTCCCGGGTCGAGTGAGGCAAATGCTGCCTGCTTTGCGATATTGATATTGAATGCGGCGTCGCCTGTCGCCATGTGGACAAACTCGCGTTTCGGTGGAACTGCACGGGAAAATGCTTCTCCGGCTCCCCATTCAAAGTAGGTCACCTGGTCCCCAGCAGCATTGTTCACCATAAATGCGGTCGAACTGTTCTTCTCACTTCTAAACAGCGTTGTTTCCACGCCGAGTTTTTCCAGATATTTTTCGTATTCACTGTCGGAAAAATCACATCCGACTGCACAGATGAGTTCTGCCTGACCGCCAAGTGTAGCGATACCGGCGGCAATGTTTGCGGCCCCGCCGCCGAAGTATATTTTGCGGTCCGACACCCGTCTTGACTCGCCGACCGGCGGGTACTCATCGACGGTGAGGATGTAATCTACACAGAGATGACCGGAAACGGAGATCGTTTCACTCTGCAACGGTTTCACCCTCAATCAGTTCGACCGCATAGGTCGACAGGGACACGTCACGCAGTGCTCTGCCTATCACCGATTTGGCAATATGTTCTGCGTGCTCCGGGTTTTCGGCTTTGAATACCTTCATCGAAAGAAGAAGTCCGACCAGTCCGGTCCTCGCGATCACGAGAGCAGTATTGATATCTTTCCCACAATACGGACAGGGCATGTTCATTACGTCCACGTCAACAAATTTTGCTGACGGGTGAAGGCGTTTTCCTGCTTCACTCACGGCTATTCCAATGGCATCCTGAACAGACTCTACATCCTTTACTGTCCATCCTGCCTCCAACGTCACTCGATAATCCGACATTTTCAACTCGTTTCGTATATATTGTCGCTTCAAGATAATGGAATTTGCGGGCGGGCTGTCCCGTAGGGGTGGTCTCAGCTGAGGCGGGGTGAGCCGTCAAGCGAGGGTCGTAGACCCGAGTCGGAGAGCAAACCGAAGGTTTGCGAACAGGCTCGCCCTCAGCCGAGCTAGTTTTCGAAGGAAACTTGCGACCAAATCTCTGATTTGCGATCAGGCTCGGAGCGGCTCGCAGTGGAATATCTTATTTTTTGGATTTAGGAGAGGTTTTTCTATTCTCCTGTATCCACAACCTTCGGATTCCCCGCCTCTCGCAAGTCTTCGCTTCGCTCAGCCTTGCTCAGCTAAGGTCGCCGGCTGTGCCGTCGACCCGGCCCCTCCAACTGCTTATTTACCCATTAGCACTAAATGTATTACAGCAATGTACCTCAAGATACACAATATTCCTGGTCAGGGAAGCATCCTCGCTGCGTGTGATGCCGAACTCATGGGAAAAACATTAACCAGTCCTTTATGCGACGTTGAAATAGACTCATCCTTTTACGGCGATACGAGAGCAACCGAAGAGGAATTTCTGGCAGCTCTCGCCGATGTGTGCAGCGCGAATCTGATGGGCAAACGCGTCTGCGATATAGCGATCAAAGCAGGTCTGCTTGATATAGAGTCCTGTCTGCTGATCGCGGGTGTTCCCCACGCCCAGATATACGGAGTATAATGAGCCTGATACAAGGATTTTGTCCCAAATGCGGTGTCCCGTCGGAAAACGGTGAACTTTGCGGAAAATGCCGTGTCAAAGATGCGGTATGGGTCACTATTGCAGATCGTGCGGAATGCATCGTCTGTCCTACCTGTGGTTCGATAAAAACCGCCGGTGTCTGGTCGGATGTCGCGGTCGATAAAGAGGAACTCGGTCAGAATCTCGTTAAAAGTATCATCGTATTCCACAAAGACGTTGAAGAGATCCAAATAGAGATCAGTATCATAGATACCAGCAACAATCGTTCCCTTGCAACTGTCCACGTCATGGGAAATCTGTATGGTATTGCCCTCGAAGAGACCAAGAAGGTCAAGCTCGTGTGGGCCCGTGAACAGTGTGACCGTTGCTGCAGGATCGCCGGGAGTTACTATGAAGGCGTGATCCAGGTCAGGGCTTCGGGAAGAAAACCTACCCAGTTCGAGTTGTTCCGTGCAGGAGAGATCGCCTATCAGATAGAAGATCAGCTCCAGACCGCCGGCGACAGGCTCTCGTTCGTCTCAGATATCGAAGAGACAAAAGACGGGATCGATATCATCTTCGGTTCTCAGTCCATAGGAGCGTCGATCGCTCATGACATCTGCGGAGCGCTCGGCGGCTCGTTCACCACCCACCCGAAACTTGTCGGACAGAAGGGCGGCATCAATATTTACCGTGTCACCTACTCGCTTCGGCTGCCGAGATTTTCCCGCGGGGACATCATCAAACACGGCAAAGAGTACTTCGAGATCACGCGCCAGTCAAAGGACATGCTGTTCGTACTCGATCTGATGACCGGTCAGTCACGTGCATTCAGAGAGAATGAGAACGACCCGCTTCTTGGAAACATCCATGAACCCGAAAAAGGCGTCGTCATCTACAAGGATGCCGGACTCTTAGGTATTCTCAATCTTAAGACAGAAGCGACCGAAGAGATCGCCGAGCGTTCCTGGCTCGATACGAGGGAAGGCGACACGATCCTGTTCTTCCGGGATGGCGAGACGCTGGTTCTGGTGGGAAGAGATGAAGATCAGGAAGATTTCCAAGCGATCGCTCCCGAACAGAGCGAGTGAACCCTGGGTCGATACGACCCGCCGCGTCTACTGCGAAGGAGAGTATGCCTTCGTTCCGGTAAAGGAAGGCTATCCCTTCGAAGGCGAGATCCCTGACCGCCGTCCGTACGACGGTCCCGGATACCAGCGGATGGGCGACACCCTTCTTCTGCACGGCGACGCCCCGACTGCCGAAGAGTTCGCCGCTCTTATCGCATGGGAAAACCCCTCCTGCGTGCTCTGCGCCGCAACCCACGAAGGAGTCATGCGCACGCCAAAAGCCGACGTTCTCTTTGGCCAACCCCATGACGTGACCTTTCGGGAAGCGGGCATCACCTACACGCTCGATCCTTCGAAGGTGATGTTTTCGCAAGGCAACCGCGGGGAAAAACTTAGGCTCCGCTCTCTCGTAAAACCGGGCGAACGGATCGCCGACATGTTTGCCGGCATCGGCTATTTTACCCTCTCAGCGGCATTGGCCGGAGGCGATGTACATGCGATGGAGATCAATCCGGTCTCTTTTGCTTATCTGCAGAAAAATATCGAGGCAAACGGCCTCGAAGGCCAGGTCACTCCGGTGCTCGGCGACTGCCGCGAAAAACTCACTGGCATCTATGATCGGATCCTTATGGGGCATTTCGAAGCTCCCGCGTTCCTGGAAAATGCATTGAACCACGCTGAACCAGGTACCGTTCTGCATGTTCACGGTATCGGGGACCGGAAAAATGAGATATCCGAGACTGTTGAAGGGGCAGGTTTTACGTATGTTATCAGCGAACATAAAGTAAAGAAATATGCGGGGCGCCTCTGGCACTCGGTCTGGGATGTGAAACTGGTATGAAAAGACTCAACGATATCCACATTGTTCTCGGCGTTTGCGGCAGTATTGCCGCTGTTGAGACAATCAAACTCGCTCACGAGCTTAGACGCCGCGGAGCGAAAGTGACCGGCATCATCAGCCCTGCGGGGTGCGGGATCATTCATCCCGATGCGCTGACCTATGCGTGTCAGAATCCTGCCCTGACCCGGATCACCGGTATGGTCGAGCATGTCAAATACTGCGGCGAAGGAGGCGAGGCGGATCTTCTTTTGATTGCGCCTGCCACCGCGAACACCGTTTCAAAGATCGCCTGCGGGATCGATGACACCATCATCACGACCTTTGCGACCACGGCGATCGGCCGTGGTCTGCCGGTCGTCGTCGTTCCGGCGATGCATGAATCGATGTACCGCCACCCGGCCGTCAGAAAAAATCTGGAGACGCTGAAAGAGGTCGGGATCGATGTCGTTCCGCCCAGAATGGAAGAGGAGAAGGCGAAGATCGCGGGCATCGAGGAGATCTGCCTGCATGTCGAGCGGGCCGTTTCGCAGAAAAAGCTCGCAGGCAAACGCGTTCTCATCTCCGGCGGGTCCTGCCGTGAGGAGCTGGACGATGTCCGGATCCTGACGACAAGATCCAGCGGGACAATGGCAAAGGAGCTTGCGCTTGAGGCGTTCCGTCTCGGTGCCGATGTCACTCTCGTGATGAACCCGATGCACGGCATCGTGCCCTGTGTGAAAAACGTCCCGGTGATCACTGCGGCCGATATGCATGCCGCTGTCCTTTTAGAAGCAGAGGGAGCGGATTATTATCTTTCGGCAGCTGCGATCTCCGACTTTGCCCCAAAAAGAGTGAACGGCAAGATCAGAAGCGGCTCGTCTGCATCCGTGACGCTTGAACCGCTTGAAAAACTCATCACCAAGATCGCAGCAAAAGGCGTGAAAACTGTCGGCTTCAAGCTCGGCAGGGACGCAGAAGAAGAGGGACTCTCTCTTCTCGAATACGATAATATCGTCCTTGTTCTTGCAAACAAACCCGAGACGATGGGGTCTCGCTTCGGCGAGTATGTCTTCTTACGAAAAGACCACAAAGAAACGGTGTGCGGAACAAAAGACGAGATCGCAGGGAAAGTATGGGACGTTCTTGTATAACATTTGCTCCGGGTCATATCTCAGGCTACTTTAAGCGGATCGACGGTATCTCGGCCCAGACGACCGGCAGTCTCGGCGCAGGCATCGTCATCGACAAAGGCGTTACGGTCGAGATGCGTGAAGCATCCGAAATCCGAATCGAGATCAGCGACGGCAGTATGGACAACTGGCTGATCCGGGAAGTACTGGCATCTCTCGATGTGACGGCCGAGGTGCGGGTCACGGTCGACATGCCGATTGGAGCCGGGTTCGGCATGAGCGCTGCGGGACTTCTTGCGGCGTATTCTGCTGCAAACTGTGTATTTGGCCTCGGCCTCACACCCGAAGATATCGCAGCTGCGGCCCACGAAGTCGAAGTCGCTCACGGAACGGGCCTCGGCGATGTGGCCGCGGCGACCGGCGGGGGTCTTGTCGTCAGAACGCATCCCGGTATCTCGGGCGTGACGAGCCGTTTCTATCCTGAAGACGAGTTCTGGACGATCTCTTTTGGCGGCATCTCCACGCACGACGTCATCACCTCTCATGAGAAGATGCAGCAGGTCGCCGCCGCGTTCCCGGAACGCGAGCCGACGTCCCTTGCAGAGTTCATGGAGAATTCCGCCTCCTTCACGGAAAAAAGCGGGCTTCTGCCGCCCGACCTTCTGCCCGTTCTTGCCGGCTGCAAAGCGGCAGGCGTTCCTGCATCCATGACGATGCTTGGAAACGGCGTCTTTGCCGTCGGTCCCGCGGCTGAAAACGTGTTGAAACAGTTCGGCGAACCGATTCTACTGCATGTCAGCAGATCCGGTCCGGTCATTCTCGAGGAAAATTATGTCTGATATTCCAGCATCCCATCCAAGATACAAATCGCTTATCACGAGAGAACAGCTCGCCGGTTACGCAAAAAGCGGCGTCGTTTCCATGGAAGGTCTGACCTCCCACGGACGCGGCGAAGCCTTCGATTATCTGTTCGGTGAAAAAACATCCGCCTCGGCGCTTGAAGCCGAAAAACTCGCTGCACGCGTTCTGCTTGCCGCAAAACACCCGGTCCTTTCCATCAATGGAAACACTGCAGCCCTCGCGGCGCACGAGATAGCTCTCCTGCAGGAGGCAAGCGGCGCAGAGGTCGAGGTGAACCTGTTCCACCGGACCGAGGAGCGGATGACGCTTGTCACAAACGTTCTCGAAGAGGCGGGATGCGTCGTGTCCAAAGGAGCTGTCGAGCGGTGCGTCCCCCTTCCCCATGCCCGCGGTCTCTGCCGTCCAGACGGGATCGGTTCGGCCGACGTTGTTCTCGTCCCTCTTGAAGACGGTGACCGGTGTGAAGCCCTCGTTTCGATGGGCAAACTGGTAATCACCGTCGATCTGAACCCCATCGACCGGACATCCAAGACCGCCACCCTGCCGATCATCGACGAGGTCACCCGTGCCCTGCCCAACATCGCTCTGGAATGCGAGCGGCTCAAGGCCTCGGGCGAGACCATCTCCATGCCCGAAATCGACGGAAGATATTTCCTCAGGCAGGCGATAAAGGATATTCAGGAATTCCTTGCCCATGCTCTGGATTGAAAAATACCGCCCGACATCATTCGAAGAAGTGATAGGACAGAATAGTCCGGTAAAGCAGTTATCGGCATATGCCGCACAGGGGAACCTCCCGCACCTGATGGTGATCGGACGAAGCGGCTGCGGGAAGTCCTCAACTCTTGAGGTCTTCTCCCGACTTTTTTATACCGAAGCGGCTGCAGAAAACACGACGGTGCTGCCGGTGAGCGTGATGTTTTCTCAGGGTCACACCTATTTTGCAGAGAACGACAGGTTCGCTCACCTGTACCAGAAGAACAAATCCGTTCTCGCCAACTTCAAGTACGTCGTCAGATGGCATGCTTCCCTCAAACCTCTCTCCGCTCCGTTTCGTCTGATCATCTTCGATGGAGCCGGCGATCTCACGAAGGACGCCCAGGCCGCTCTTCGCCGGATCATGGAGCAGTACAGTCAGACCTGCCGGTTCATCTTCGTTACCAACTCTCTGGCATCGATCATCGACCCGATCAGGTCCCGCTGCGTCCCGCTCTACTTTTTACCGATCGATGAAGCAACGATGCGGACGTATCTGAAGCATGTGCTTGAACAGGAAGGATGCGCCGATTCCATTTCAGACGAGAATCTGGATATGCTGATCCTCGGGTCAAAGGGAGATCTCAGAAAGGCTCTCGTCTGGCTGGAGCTTATGGCCCTTCACGACGTCAGCGATCTTTCAGAGCTTATGACGACTGAGACCGGCGAGTTGTCGGCAGCGGTCATACTTGCGGCCGGCCGGGGCGATTTTGCAGCAGCCCAACGCATCGTTGAAAATCTCCAGATAGATTACGGCATGGGTGCGGGTGACGTGCTCCGTTCGCTTCGTCAATGTCTTATTGGGAATATTACGCCGGATCTGGCACTTCTTTTCTCCAAGGCCGATATAACGCTCGTCGAGGGGCAGAACGAATATCTCCAGATGAACGCGTTCGTTGCCGAACTGACGGAACTGATCGGCCGCTCTTCCGTCTGATCCGGCTTGCCGGTGCGAAAATGACCGCACTGAAAAGCATTGACAGGATGAACAACTTAAATCCTCTCAAAGCACAACCATATAGTATGAAGATTCTCTTCGTCATTGCATCAGACCGTTTCATAGATATGGGATATACCGTTCCCAAAAAAATACTCGAAGAACAGGGTGTTGAATGTTTGACCGCATCAACCATCCACGGGACCTGTTACGGCATGCACGGAGAGATCGTTGAATCGGACTTCTCCTTCACCGAAGTAAACCCCGCAGATTTTGACGGGATCGTCATCGACGGCGGGATCGGCTGTCAGGACGAGCTCTGGCGAAATGAGAAACTCATCGATATAACCAACAAAATAGGCATCTCCGGCAAACTCGCCGCTGGCATCTGTCTTGCCCCCGTGATTCTGGCCGAAGCAGGCCTCCTTGCCGGGAAAAAAGCGACCTGTCTTCAGACGCCTGCAACGCTTCGCATCCTCACACTCGATAAAGCAGAGATCATGCAGGACAAAGTCGTCGTTGATGGTAACGTAGTTACTGCACAAACCCCCTTCGATGCTGAAGAGTTCGGACGTGCCATTCTGTCAGTAATACTCTGAAAAAACATGACCGACGACCCTGCTGCAACCGCCAAGAACCTCTCCGTTGGAATGGAGCTTTTTAATGCCGGAAAGTACGCAGAGGTCATCTCCTTTGCATCCGGCACAAGTGATCCTGCACTTCTTCTTTTAGCCGCACGGAGTTACACGGAGACCGGTCTGTATGACACGGCAGGCTCCCTTCTAAAAGATCTCATCCGGCTCATGCCGACATCCTCGTATCTGCACAGTTATCTCGGTCTTGTTCTGGAACATTCAGACCGAATCACTGCCGCAGAAGAGTATGCGACCGCCCTGATCCTTGATCCGGAGAACAAAGCCGCTCTCCGGAGTTATGCAGCTCTCCTTCTCGAAAAGGAGGATCTGAGAGGTGCCATACCCTCACTGCGTGCTCTGGTAAGACTCGAAAACAATTCCGATGACATCAGAAAACTGATGCAGACCCTTACCCGCGTCGGTGAACCCAGTGAAGCGATCGCTCTCCATATCCAGAACTTCGGGGACGATACCTTCAGTCATGAGTACATCGACGCACTGTACGCGGAAAAGGAGTATCAGAAGGCGATGCGTCTCTCCCTTCGTGCATGGAACACGCTCAAAGACACAGTTTATCTCAGGCAGAGTCTGGAGGCACTTGCAGCACTTGATCCGGCCGGCGCCGAGCGGGCATACCGTTCAGCACTGGATAGTCTTGAGGAGGCATGCGTCGAAGACGAAATCGTTTCGCAGATCAGATTCTCTTTTATCCTTCTCGAAAAACTTCTCGGCAACTACACCTCTGCGAGGTATGAACTGGGTGAACTGCTGAAAACCACAAATGATCCGGTGTACCGCCTGCTTTTTGCCGAACTGGAAGCACGTCTTGGAAACGGTGAAGCGGCGAACAGTGTTTACCGCGAACTGATCACCCGGCTCTGCAAAGCTGATGACGCCGACCCGCTTCTTCAGGAACTGGTCATCTCCAAATTCACGGCTTTTCTCTCGACCGTACACAAAAAAGAAGAGGTCGCGGGGATCATCAGCATCATTCTTTCGCCGTATCCTACCCCGGTCTGTCTTGCATGGATCGGCAAAGCATACGAAGATGCAGGTTCCCTGTCTCAGGCACGGGACTGGTATTACCGGGCTTACCGGGCGGACTTCATCCGCGGCGGTATCGCCTATACCGGTTTTCTCAGGCGAAGCGGCGACGAACGCGAGTGCGAGACAACGATCCGGTATATGGTTACGAATGCCGTCAAAATATCGGATATCGAGACGATCGCCGATGCGGTTTTCAATGGTGAGGATGGGATCTATAAAAATGCCAAAGCAAAAGATCTGATCATCAAAAAACTCAGCAGCGTCACCGAAAAACTCTCTTCGAACGGACGCGAGATGCTCTCTGCCGGATATCTGTATTCGGCCGTCGATTCTCTGGAACGGCAGGATTACGAGACCTGCAAATGGTGCTGTCTCGCAGGCATCGACGTTCTTCCCTGTTATCCGGCAAGGATCCGCGTGGAGGATTTCATGGATGTCCTCTCGCGTCTGAAAGGGCGGGCACTTGCTGAACGACCGGTCATCGTCGAGACCCAGGTGGAAGAAGATGAGTTGGAGATGCAAAATTATGATCTCTCGTTCCTCGATCAGCGTGAGTCTGCGGTTTTCATATTCCTCAAGGAACACCGCGAAGCAACAGAAATGGATCTTCGCGCTGTTCTCGAGACCCGGCGTGTTGCGGGTATCGTAAACTCAATGCTGGCGAAACTTGCCGAGCACGGGATCTCCCTGATAGAGAAACGCGGTGTCGGTGAACGCGGCGAGGTGTATGGTTATGTCGGAACATAACGGACACAGTGACCGGAAACTGGAGAGCGTCGGGGTCATCAATGCGCTTCGCCGGGGAACGGTACCGCAGGCCGGACTTTCCCGACTCGCGGTCGGTCTTTCGACCGAAGAAAAGGTCATCAGATCCCAACTGGAGTATGTGGCATGCGGGCATGCGGACTGCAAATTCGTTCGCGGTGAGTACGGATCAGGTAAGACTTTTCTGATCTCCCGGGCGGTCGAGATCGGACAGAAGCAGCGGTTCGTCACCTCGCATGTCGTCATCTCGCCTGACACGCCGCTCCATAAACTGCAGGCGATCTATGCCAGGATATGTTCGGGATTTACTACAGGGACCGAGGAACATGCGCTGAAAAGCATCATCGACACCTGGATCTACGGGATCGAGGACCGTCTGATCAGTACCGGGATCAAAGAGGATGATCCGCGTCTGGTCGAGCTGACGGAAAAGGAGATCGAGTCGGTGCTTGAACGGGTGAGCGGAATGAGTTCAGGTCTTGCTTCAGCCCTTCGGACCTATTATCAGGCTAACAACAAAGGGGATTTTGCCACGGCCCAGGCGGCGATCGGCTGGGTGTCGGGAGAGTCAACGGTCGGCAGAAGCTTCAAGGCACAGGCAGGCGTCAAAGGCGGGATCACCGAGGGCGACGCTCTGCAGTTCCTGAAAGGTCTGGTGTATGTGATGACCCAGGCAGGGTATGCCGGTCTTCTGGTGAGTTTTGACGAGGCAGAAACTGCCCAGGCGTTTGCCCGTCCTCAGAGGGAGAAGGGGTACATCAATCTCAGGCAGATCGTCGATATGATCGATAAGAACGAGCTGCCGAACTGTTTCTTCCTGTTTGCCGGGACGCCTGCGTTCTTCGACAGTTCAAAAGGCATCCGTTCCCTTCCGCCGCTCTACGACCGGATCGGGATCATTGCCGATGACGGGTTTTCGAACCCCATGCAGACCCAGATCGTTCTCTCCAAGTTCGATGCGGCAAAACTCGGCGAGGCTGCCGGCAAGGTCATGGATATCTATGCGGAGGCATACACGGAGGTGGATAAAAGCCGGGTGTCGCCGAAGTTCATCAGAACAATGATCGAAAAGGTGACCAACCGGTTCGGCGGCCGGGTGGATGTGGTGCCGCGGCTTTACCTGCGCGAGTTCGTGGATGTTCTGGACAAATGTGCTCTGTATCCAAACTATCAGCCGATGGAGAAGTATGTGTTCGAGCCGGTGAAGGACACTGCAGGGCTGAAAGAGGAGGAAAAGGCCGTAATGGAAGTGTCTTGGTGACATGCAATGTCACCAAGGCTGAGCAAGTCGTCAGACTTGCGAGTTCATGGTGAGGGAAAATATGATTATTGAATCACTCGATGAAGAAGGCGTAGGAATATTTAATTTATCACGTGATGATGATGTGGGTGAGTTGAGTATTGATGAGATAAAACGATATAATAATTACTATTCTCAAGCAAGAGATAAATCAAAGAGAGATTATTGTTTTTATTGTGGAAAAAATGTAAATGGTTTATGTAAATCTCATTTTATCCCAAAATTCTGCCTTAAAAATATCGCTTCAAATGGAAATGTAAAATCCATTAATTCGTTACTTCACTTACCAATAATCAAGGACAGTGCTGGAGTTAATAATGCGGGAACGTTTCAATTAATTTGTCGAGAATGCGATAGTAGAATATTTCATGATTATGAAAACCCACTGAACTATGATACAAAACCAACCCAAGTGATGATGGCTCAGATCGCAATGAAAAATTATCTGAAATATCTGAATAAACGGCAGCAGGAAAAAGAGATTTATCGGATGGCGAGTGAGCAAAATTCATTAATTCATGAATTTTACGGGAATGAAGAGATTCAGAATATGGATATTTCTTGGTATACTCAGCAGTTCGAATTAGCAAAAAAGCGGATTTTAGGGATGGACTCTGGTAAGTATCACTTATATTGTTTTACGAAACTTGATTATGTTGTTCCAATCGCATTTCAGTCAGGTATTGTTTGTTTATTTGATTTTGAAGGTAAGATAATTAATGATATATACAATTTTAGTAGTTTGATTTGGGAGTTACATGTATGCATATTCCCGTTAGATGGGAGTAGCATAGTTATGATATTCGTTGATAATGCGGGTATGCGCAAATATACTGATTTTTTCAGAAAATTTAAAAAACTATCAGAAATTGATAAGCTTGCACTAGTTAATTATATGATATTTCTATATTCAGAAGATATGTATCTCTCTCCGCAAATTCCAAATGAAGTGTGGAATAATAAAAAATTAATAGAAGTTGCAGGTCGATCTCTTGGGACATATGTTGATTTTAAAAAAGCAAAAATTACACATGGAATTGCAGACTCATTTAATCTAAATAAATACAATGAAATTCCAAATTTTTTAAGTTCTGAATATCAGATACAATGAGTTCATGGCTGGTTCAATACAGATGTGTGTGATGAGTCTGTACCTGAGGAATACACCTTTTATGTCAGTATAATGTGTTATGTGTACACCTTTTTCCCACTTAACTATATATGGGAGTCGCCCATCTGATCGTTACTGAGAGGCGTATGTCAAATCAGTATCTCCATTTCAGGTAGGAGTTACGCGGCGTTATTCTCAACCCAATTCGGGAAGGGTATTACTGGGTGTGGATAAAAGAGATTAGTTAACCGCGAATCTTCGCGGTTGGTTTTTCTCATGTGTCTACACTAATGCCGTACACGAAATCAAGGTGCATCTCATAAGTACGTCAGTTTTTCTCGGTCAATATCACAACCCCGCGTAAGTCCTATTCAGGTAAACTTTATCGTACTAAGTTTGAGCAGGCTTGAACTGCCGTCCGTAAAAATTCCGCGGATCCCGACTTTTCTGACACCCGTAATTCCGTTGCAGGTATCCGAAAAATGCACGATACCTACTCCGTTCAAGGGTGCCGGCATCATCGACATCGAACTCGGGAGCGACACTCCTCCGATCTCCAGAACAAGCATACTCAGCTCATTGACCCTTCTTCCCTCATATATCGTCACGATCACATCCCCTCCTGATACCGTCATATGGAGCACCACATCCGGGTCCTCAAGTGATTTCTGAACCATATAATCTGATCCGAAAAATCCTATAATGGCCGCAAAACTGAGCACAATAAGGAGAATAATGAAAAAAGAAACGATCGCCAACCTGCGTGCTCCCTTCGGGTTGTCTTTCTTGTAAATGTGCGCCATATTTTTTCGATCCAAAAAAATTATCTGGTCAGCTTACGTTTTCATCTGACGCTGATAAGGTACAAAAGAGGACCCCACATCCTCCTTTATGTCCGGTCATAAACTTGACCATATGTCAGATCATCGTTCTGTCTCTGAGAATAGGACAGACTCAAAACCTATATTAAGGTACTTTGATTGAATATTGCTACTTATATAATATAAATTTATCACATACGACACATATCAACTATATCTTCTTCCGACTGTCCTTTACATTGTTATCACAATCCTGGACAAAACTTTCTCGTTATCATCACTGATATTTCACTGCCCAGCATATACTCCCATATCTGCAAACCACCAAACAGAATCATGATTAAGCAAAACGACACATCAATACTATCAACTCTACTTCCCCTGACGGTGAAATTGCGAGGATACCATGGAAAAAACCCAATTCGTAGAAAATATCAACGAGTCTACCCAAGTGGATTCCCTATTTTTGGTAAAGCGTGCCGACCTTAGAAGCAAACGCGGCGAACAGTTCGCCCACCTCACCCTTGTCGACAAAACAGGCGTCATCGAAGCAAAATTGTATGGCGAAAAAGCTAGCGAAGTCCCAAGAGTCATCCAGGTAGGCCGCGTCTATAAAATATCCGGCATAGGCAGAGTCAACCAGAACGGCGAGCTCCATGTCTACTCCGACTCGCTCGAGACCGCGAAAGATATCTTCGCTGGTCCAATCACCCTAAAGCCCGGTCAGGAAAACGAATTCGTCTACACGCCTGCCGACCTCGATGCCAACGCCCGCGAGATCCAGAAGATCATCGCGACCATCCGAAACACGGACCTCAAACTCTTCGTTGCCTGCTGTCTCGATGCGCGGTTCTACGGATGTCCGGCAGCGATCCGCCGCCACCATGAATACACCGGCGGTCTCTGCGAACACTCTCTTGAAACCGTCAAGATCGCACTCTCACTCGTCGATATCATACCCAGAACACACATTAACCGGGACATGGTCATCGCCGGCGCCGTTCTGCATGACATCGGCAAGATCTTTTGCTTCGACAAAGTCGGCTACGGCTATGTGCCAAACGACACCTACAACCTCATCGAGCATATCACGATGGGGATCATGTACATCGACGAGTACAAAAATCTCATCTCCGACGACCAGCTTCTCCAGCTCAGACACATCATCCAGTCCCATCACGGCTCCTACGGGGACGTCATCCCGCTCACCGTCGAAGCATGGCTCATTCATGAAGCCGATTCCGGCAGCTCGCTTCTCCGGAGCATCGTCGACGATCTTGCCGAAACGCCCACCGGTCAGAAGAAAAAAGGTCTGCGTTCCGAGAAATTCTTATGGCATGCCGTATAATCACGAAACTATAACCAACAATTAATAATAGAGTCGGACAATAGTAATTACGTAAGGACAGCACCCATGGAACATGCAGATATCATATCCGGAGCCTATACCTATACCAAAGAGGCGTTTTTCGGCCTGAAACAGCTTCCCCGCTGGATCGTTCTCTTCCTGTACTTTGTAATACCTATCCTTGTGTGTCTCGTCGTCTCCTCACTCATTCTCCAGCTTGCCGTTCTGCCGCTGCTCGTCAGCGTGTTTGTCAACGAAAACTACGGATTCACAGTTGCGAGTTTGTCCGGACTTCTGCAGTATCTTGCTGTTGTCCTGAGTCTTTCCTGTGTCTTCTTCGTCCCTCTGATTCAGGGATACTGTTACCGGATCGCCAAAAGCGATGGGGAGGAGATGCCTGATCATAAGAATCTCTGGGGGCTGTTTTTCAGCGGATGGCGTATCAATTTCGTCATTCTCTATTACGCGATCCCGATAATCGTCATCTCGCTCATCTATGGGATGATCTTTTATTATCTGTTCCCTGACGCCGGGCTGTATACCACGATTGATGTGCTGGCACTGGAAAGTCTGTTCACCGTTCTTATCACCCTGTCGTATGTGGCCATCCAGTTTATCACCATAATCCTGGTCTCGCTGTATGCGTTCGTGGGTCTTGTTCATCTGACAAGATCCGGCTCGCTTGGTCAGGCGACCCATATCCGAGAAATGTCCGCAATCATTAAAAAAATCGGCTGGTATGATTACATCCTCTCCCTCGTTATCATGAGCATCCTCTTCCTGCTGGTCACATTCATCCTGATCACGCTTGCCCAGATCTTTGCGTTCAACGGTGTCGCGATTGTGATCCTCATTGGCGTATATCTCTTCGTCATGATCCCGATTATCGTATTTTTCGTCAGATATCTCTCTCAGGTCTATGACACGGCATTCATTGTTCCAGAGGCTGACGAGGTCGACTTCGATGATTTCTGATTATGCCTGACCAGTTTTCCCTCCAGTCTTCCTACTCCCCCAAAGGCTCCCAGCCGAAAGCGATCGAGGAGCTGACGGAAGGTCTTCAGGATGGTGAACGATTCCAGACACTTCTGGGTGTCACCGGTTCTGGAAAGACCTTCACGATCGCGAACGTCATCCAAAATGTCCAGCGTCCGACCCTCGTTCTTGCCCACAACAAGACCCTTGCCGCCCAGCTTTACAACGAGTTCAAGGACTTTTTTCCGAACAATCATATCGAGTATTTCGTCTCCTACTATGATTTTTATCAGCCTGAAAGTTACATCGCGAAAAAGGATCAGTATATAGAGAAGGACGCCTCCATCAATCCGAAGATCGAGATGATGCGTCTTGCGGCGACCGCGTCTATTCTGTCCCACCGCGATACGATCGTGATTGCGTCGGTATCCTGTATTTACGGTCTCGGCAACCCGGAAAATTTCCAGAATCTTGGATTCGAGATCCGTCAGGGGCAGAATATCGGCCGCCGCGAACTTCTTGAACATCTGATCTCGATCCTGTTCGAGAGAAACGACATGGAACTTATGCCGGGACGGTTCCGCGTCAAAGGCGATACGGTGGATCTCATCCCCGGTTACTTCAATGACATCATCCGGATCGAACTGTTCGGCGACACGATCGACCGGATCAGTGAGATCGATAAAACCACGGGAAAGGAGAAGGAGCGGATGGAGTATTTCTTCATCTATCCAGCCCGCCATTTCGTTACGCCTGAGTCGGAAAAGCAGGCGGCTGTTGATTCGATCCGGGCAGAACTTGAGGGCGTGCTCGCCGAGAATCGTCTGGACGATTTTGCGGCGCATCGGCTGCGTCAGAGGACCCAGTATGATTTAGAGATGATCGAAGAGACCGGTTCCTGCAAAGGAATCGAGAACTACTCGCGGCATTTCGATCGCCGTGCGGCCGGAGAGAAGCCGTACTGTCTGCTGGACTACTTCCCGGACGATTTTCTGATGGTGATTGATGAGAGTCATCAGTCTCTCCCGCAGGTTCGGGGGATGTACAACGGCGACCATTCCAGGAAGCAGTCTCTTGTGGAATACGGGTTCCGTCTGCCGAGCGCATTCGATAACCGGCCGCTGAAGTTCGCTGAGTTTGAGAAGTATTTGAAGCAGGTGATCTTCGTTTCAGCGACGCCCGGAGAGTATGAACGGGAGCATTCGAAGAATATCGTTGAGCAGATCATCCGCCCGACGGGTCTCGTTGATCCGGTGGTGGAGGTCCGGCCGATCACGGGTCAGACTGATGATCTGCTGCGGGAGATCAGCGCCGTTATCGGGCGGGGCGACCGGGCTCTTGTCACGACGCTCACGAAGAAGCTTGCCGAGGAGCTGACCGAGTATCTTGCGGGTCAGGGGATCAAGACCCGGTATCTGCACTCGGAGATCCAGACCTTGGAGCGGACCGAGCTTATCCGTCAGCTGAGGCTCGGTATTTTTGATGTATTAGTGGGGATCAATCTCCTGAGAGAGGGGCTGGATATCCCGGAGATCGGGTTCATCGGGATCCTGGATGCAGATAAGGAGGGGTTCCTGCGGGATGCCCGGAGTCTTATCCAGATCATCGGGCGGGCGGCCCGGAACTCCGACTCGCATGTCGTGCTGTATGCGGATAAGATGACGGATTCGATGCGGGCGGCCCTTGCCGAAACGGCACGCCGCCGTGAGATGCAGATCGCATTCAACAAAGAGCACGGGATAACGCCGGTAACGATCATAAAACCGGTGCGGGAGAAGGAGATCGATATCAAGGATATCCGGCACCTGCCGAAGTCGGAGATCCCGAATCTGATCATCGAGCTGGAGTCGGAGATGAATGCGGCGGCGGCGGCGCTGGATTTCGAGCGGGCGATCCAGCTCCGGGACCGGGTGAAGGCGCTGCGGGGCGGGTCGTGAGGGAAGATTAGCGAGACGTAATAATTTTCGTTTGTTTTTGGGGTGCGGGGACGCGACTTGCGGGTTGGACGCCAAGCGGCCACCCCGCAAGTCAACGAAATGCACAAAGGGGGGGGACTGGGGCGGAGGAGGCATGATGTTTAATCCACATTTCCGCTAGCCCATTCAGCTCTATCCATGTTGACATTCCAAATATCATAGCGTCACTTCATTCTAATGTGAGAATCAAAATACCGCTCCTGAAAATCAACCTGTTTCCTAATATCTTCTTCAGAAAAGTTCATATTTTCTGGACAAACCACCCATTTTTCTTCAACATCATCGTTTCTATGTATTACAGCAATGATTTTTCCCATAAACGTTTTCACTGGAACATCTATTCCTAAAATATATGCATCCTGTTCCTCACCATCCGGAGCCATAATGCCTTCAATATAACCATAATTTATAGGATAATACATATCCTTATGTTTTGGATGATAGGATCCAAGTGGTCTGTCTACGGTGACAGAAACTATTTTATCAAACACTGATTTTACCTCTAGTTTATTCGCACGTGTTTTCCCTTTAAATTCTTTTTCGATATGGGATTGAAATTAAATATTGTCGTCATATCTAAAGCACCAGTTTGTCGTGCCCCTCGTGGCCCCTCAAATCATTTTTGATCTTGTATCTCAACTCAGACTTTACACAAAATCTATGAACATCCAAAAATATCTATACTTTCCTCTTTTTTTATAATCCAATATAGAGTATTTCAAAGAAGGTTTCTGAAGTATTTCACCGTCTCTTTGATTCCGTCCTCGATCGAGTACTTCGGGGCATAGCCCAGTCCCTGTTTTGCCTTTGCGATGTCGCCGACCGAATATCTGATGTCGCCGGGTCGTGGATCCTGATAGATTATTTCGCAGTTGACCCCCGCTGCACGCATGATCATTCCTGCAAGATCGTTCAGCGAGGTCTGTATCCCGGTCCCGATGTTGAAAAGGCCGCTCGTATGGGAGTTCATCGCCAGCATATTTGCGAAAACGACGTCTTTGACAAAGACGAAGTCGCGTGTCTGGTTCCCGTCGCCGAAGATGATCGGCTTTTTGTCATGGACGATTTTTTCGGTGAACTTCGGGATAACAGCGGCATACTCGGCATTCGGGTCCTGACGCGGGCCAAACACGTTGAAGTATCTGAGGGCCACGGTCTCGACGCCGAAGAGATCGGCAAAGTTTCTGCAGTACATCTCTCCTGCGATCTTGGAAACGGCGTACGGCGAGAGCGGCTCAGGCAGCATATCTTCTCTTTTCGGGAACACCGGGTTGTCGCCGTATGCCGCGGCTGACGCAGAGAGGACGACTTTTCTGATGTTGTGTTCTTTTGCGGCGTTGAGAATATTCAGGGTGCCTGTCGCGTTGACTTCGTGAACGAGTGCCGGGTCCTCGATGGATTTCTGGACGCTCGCGACCGCTGCAAGATGAAAGATGCCTTCGAAGCTGTGGGTTTTGCAGATTTCAGCGAGGAGGGGACGATCAGTGACCGATCCTTTGATGAACTCGGCGTCGGGCTGGATATTTTTCGTATTTCCTGCAGACATGTCATCGATGAGGACGACGTCATGGTTTTTGGCGATCAGGTCTTCTGCGATATGGGATGCGATGAAGCCGGCACCGCCGGTGATGAGGTACTGCATGGGATAATGTCTCCGTATGGTGTTTTATGGCGGGAAGACGATATCAGGATTCCTATTTGGCGTTGCCTTGCGATCAAATCTTTGATTGCTACCAAGTCGATAGAGTTGATAGAGATAGACATGCGGCCAGTTCAACAGTCTTCAGGAAAAGACCGGCAAGAAAAAAATCAATTGGGCAGGATACATATCACAACCCACGTGCCCGAACGCTCACATGAATATGTTTCAGGCATCAGACGGACGATGCACTGCATCCAGATACGTCTTCCACATCCATATCAGATAGAGAGGTATTTCAAGAAGCGTCCCGTTATTATCATCGTGCCTGGCTGCTGCCTGTAAACTTACACGAACGGCAATTTCCGGAGAGAACTTCTTTCGATACTCCTGTAAACTCTTTGCACGTGTATTTTTTCCTGCTTTCACTTCGATCGGGACGATTTTCTCCCCATCCTGCACAAGAAAATCCACCTCGGCAGTTCGCTCCGAACGCCAGAAATACGGGACCTCTCCGGTTACACTCATTACCTCACTCAGAACATAATTTTCCGTCAGAGCCCCCCGCATATCAGCAGCCAGAGGCGATGATGAAAGAAGAGCCGAAGCGGGAAATTTGCTCATCTTTCGAAGAAGCCCTACATCCGCCAGATAAATTTTAAAATACGATGCATCAGCGTACATCGAAAGAGGAATGTATGGACGATCAGCTTTTTCGACTTTATAAATCAGACCTGCATTGATCAGCCACTGGAGAGCATCTTCCAGATCACGTGCCCTTGCTCCTTTTTTTACATGGGAAAAGAGAAATTTACTGTTCTCCTTTGCCAGTTGAAGCGGTATTGCGTTCCAGATGAGAGATAATTTCGGGAAATCGTTCAGGGGGGCATGTTTCACAAAATCCAATGAATAGGTGTCAAGAATCTGCTGCTGTATGTGTTCGACCTCGCTAATATCATGTTTATCTATCCAGGATGAAACAACTGCCGGCATTCCTCCGCATATCAGATAATCACGATAATATTCTTCCAGCCTGCCGGTGAAAGCAGTGGGAAGGGGCTCGTCTGCCGGGAGAGAGGTAAGATGATCGGCAAGCATCTCATCACCGTTTGCGACACAGAACTCATAAAAGTTCATCGGGCGAAGCGTAACAAGCTCAACTTTCCCAACAGGAAAAGAGAGTGGTTTTGCCAGAGCAACCCCAAGCAGCGATCCGGCACAGATAATATGCAGTTTTGGCATATCTTCACAGAAGTATTTGAGTGCGGTCAACGCTCTGGGACAAAACTGAATTTCATCGAATATCACGAGGGTAGTTCCCGGCATGATCGTTTTTCCTCTCTGTACCCCCAGAGATTTTATGATACGTGAAACATCCAGATCTCCTTCAAAGAATTCCCTGAGGCTTTCATCGGATTCAAAATTGAAGTAGGCGGTGTCAGGATAATTCTCTTCGCCAAATTTTTTCATGATCCAGGTTTTTCCGCATTGCCGTACCCCTCTGATGAGGAGCGGCTGCCGGTTTGGATTCTCTTTCCATCGTAAGAGGTTCTGAAGTATATGTCGTTTCATGGGTTTGCCTCACACATAATTGCTGGGGATAATGTGTATATTATCCACTTTATCTACATGTATGTCTCTTCAAAGGTAATGAAGATTATCTGTGTTTTCACAGACTGCCTGCCTTCAATGCATGCCCTCATCTAAAAAATTCCCGCACGTTAAACCTGAGTACACCCAAAAAGGAGCCCTTGAATGAGGATCATGGTTGATTTCATCTGCGATGATCAGTTTTTCGTTTCAATCGATTCCGACAGGATATCTTAATGATATGAACTTGATATATAGTGTTAGAAATCATGGTCACGATCGAAAGCAAAAAGGAGCAGATAGGGTTTCGGATCAGTCCGGAGTATTACTGCAAAATCAAGGAGTTATGCCAGGGAGATGATGCCCCTTTCACGTCGATCAGCGATTATATGACCTCGCTCGTGGTTCGTGATATGACCGGGAGAGAGATGAGTGTCGATACCATCACCTCCCGGCTCCTGGAAGTTTTTGAGTCGCCGGAGATCCGGATGAAGATCCGGGAAATTATTGAGGGAACGCAGCCCTAATTTTTCCGGACTTTTCACCCGAGCATTTGTCCATCGACCCGTTCTCTAAAATATGGCCCTCTTATCCCTTATGGCCGTGGGATAAGCGATCACTCACTCGATCTGGGGATAATACCCGCCGTTTTTTGCAGCACCCCGGAACTCGATCCTGCCGTTTGCTTTGAGAACACGGATATACCGTTCAACACTGGACCTGCTTTTACCCGTCATCTCAGACAATCTCTCAGTATTGAGACCCGGCTGATCAGTAATGAGTTTGAATACTGCATTTACTCCTTCATTCTCTTTACCTGCCTTTAGATTTACCCCTTCATTTATCTGCTTTGCACCTTCATGCAGTGCTGTTGACTCCCCGAATAACCTCAGGATATCCTTTTCTGTTTCGACGATCCGCCCAGCGATGAATTCTATGAAGGGTTTTGTTTCTTTATGAGCGAGTTCGAGAGATTCGACGTATTCATGCTGGAGTATTGGGGGAATGATGCAGATCTGATATCCTGCACGTAATAATACCAGGTTCATGATGAGTCTTGCAACCCGTCCGTTGCCGTCGATGAAGGGGTGGATGAAGACGAATTTCTGGTGTGACAATGCTGCAAATTTGACCGGATCAGTAGTTTTTTCATGTGCATTGAACCAATCGATATATTCTTTCATTTTATCCGGAATCTGATCCGGTTTTGGCAAGGGGTAATGGCTGCCGGTCACAACAACACGCTCTGTCCGGTAGATGCCTGCGTTGCCTTTGTCTATTTGGTCATAGAATAACCGGTGGAGTGTTTTGATATGGTCTTCGGTTATTGTTCTGGCTGAAAGGATGTCGTATATGTATCCGTATGCTTTGGCATGGCCGAGTGTTTCATAGAGATCACGCAGCGGCTTGCCGCTAACGGTGAGTCCGTCTTCTATGAGGACCTTTGTTTCCGATTCGGTAAGACTGTTCCCTTCTATTGCATTGCTAGTGTAGGTGAGACCTACACGGAAGTATTCCTTTAATGAAGAGAGTGTTTCCGGAGGAAATGGACGTAATGCGTCTATACGTTCTTTATAATATCTGCATTTTTCAAAGGTATCGGTCATTGTGATCAGAGAAATAGACCCGGCAGCATGCAGGCATTCCGGTGCTGCTTTCGTTGTATAGTCTATTGGTTTTACAGCCTCAAATAGCTATTTCCAAGGTCATGGGTATCATCCGGGGAGGGATTTTGAACTGCTTTTATCCCTGAAAAGATATAAGAAAACACAAATAATGAGGGTTGTGACAATTCTCTCATTTAAGATTCTGAGATTCAACCATGATGTATTTTATCTTACACAAACAACTACCTGTTATGATCGATAAACAGTCACCTTCCGATAAAGTTCTTTGTTCTATTTCTGCATTGATTTTACTATACGAAAAGAAGAAAAAACTTCTGGAATCAAATATGGATGAAATATTTAGAGGGAATGGGGGGTTTGCTTCGTTAAATGAAGTGGAGAGACATCGCCACTCTTCCAAAGAATTGTGTAATATTAAATGTGGAATTGAGGAACTACTGGATGATGCAGATTCACTGACATGGCTTGAACAATTCAAAGGTGTTGAAGATGGTGATACAGAAGATTCACGTAAAATCAAGGCAGAAAAGTATGATTCACTGTTGCATGAAAAATATGTAAAAGAAGATGCCATTCAGTTAAAAATTGAGATTTTGGAATGTGAGCTTGAAGATTTAAAACGCCAAAAGCAGAATCTTGATAATTATGGTCGTGCGTTGTTTTTGAGGTGGGAAGAAGTCAGTGGTATATTAGACCTTGAAGATGACCCTGATTATAATCCGCTTTCTAATGTGGAGGCTGAGACGATCTGGAAGCTTGATGATTTGAAATCCAGATTACATAATGTAAATGTTACTATAGAGAGGAGCTTGTGCGATCTTAACCGAAAAAACAGACGTACTTATAGGACGTAATTCGATTTCGTGTACGGCATTAGTGTAGATACATACCTCCACGCAAGGCATGTGCCTTGCTTGCCTAAGTTCGTCCGCTTTCAGCGTCCAACCCACCCATCACACGAAATTCACGAAAACACCCACGAAAACACGAAAAGGGGGACAGGAGCGGAGGAAAGGAGACTCTTCTTTTATCTCGGGGTGCGGGAGGGCGACTCCGGCGCGGAGCCCGACGCGGTGGAGATATCTTATTTCCGAGACCCATATACGATTCAAGGTAGTTCATCTGCAGCGGAATATTCATGGATAACAGGATCCATTTTTTGGATGAAAATCGATTTCGTGTACGGCATTAGTGTATACATAAGAGGAAAAACCAACCGCGAATCGGCGCGAATCCCGCCCTTCGGGCTCCCAGAATCGGATTTGCTTCTCCTCACTTTCGCAAGCCTGCTATGCAGTCTTGCTCATCCCTTCATCGGGAGCGTTCGGGCAAATCCTGTCGGCGCCCCAGCGCCTCCTATAAAGAAATGTTCATTGCCCTATCCAAATAAATAAGCTCTTTTAAAAATCATCTCAAAATGAGACATATCTTACCGTTGGGAGCCGCTGGGGCGGCGACAGGATTTGCCCGAACGGTCCCGCAAATCTAATGATTTGCTCAGCTAAGGTCGTCGACTTCGTCGCCAACCCGCTCCCGATGAAGGGACGAGCAAGACAGCGTAGCTGGATTGCGAGAGTGAGGATCAGCAAATCCGATTCTGTTCGCCCGAAGGGCGGATTCGCGCCGATTCGCGGTTGGTTTTTTCTCATGCTTCCACACCCAGCCATACTCTTCCCGAATTGAATTCGCGTCGATTCAAGCGAGGGGCGAAGACCCGAAGCGGAGAGCAAGGCACAGCCTTGCGAACGCGGTGGGTATTTTCTCATGCGTCCACACACTACCACTTACTTTTCTTCAGTTATTTGCGCTGGTTTGCGGTTCTTTTTCTCATATGTCCATCTCCTTCCCCACAATCCATTTCTCATCTATCCACACCCGGCCATACCCTCTCTATGGTTCATTCATGTTGCTCTCTCACGCATCTTCACCCCCATTTCATCCCCGGACAACGCTCTGACAACGCAGCGCCGGAGCTTCGGCATCATTATGGATGAACATATTCTTCGTCGGTTAAACAAGTCTGTTTAATCTACAGGGTCTCGATCGGATTGATCCCACTGATCAATGGATACTCTCATATGTCTGTAAAAAGATATAGTAATTGATTAAATGGGTGTGGAATAATGGATACTTCTGATAAGGCAAATACATCCATAACAGTAGTAATACCTGCATATAATGAGGGACTGGTGATCGGCAGCGTCGTTTTGAACGCACGTCAATATGCCGCTCACGTCATTGTGGTGGATGACGGCTCATCGGATAATACGTCAGAGATCGCAAGACTTGCCGGGGCAGAGGTTATCACTCTCGAAAAGAACGCCGGTAAATCGAATGCGATGATGATCGTTTTTGCCCGTGCGAAAGAGATCAGCTCTCCGGCAACGGTGATGCTGGACGGCGACGGTCAGCACGATCCTGCTGAGATCCCGATCGTTGCAGAGCCGGTCCTCGCTGGTCGTGCCGATCTTGTGGTCGGGTCACGTTTCCTGAATGCCAAGGACTCCGATGAGATTCCCGGATATCGTCAGTTCGGGCAGAAAGTACTCAATAAAGCGACGAATGTCTCATCCGGGATGAAATGTTCAGATTCGCAGTCCGGATATCGTGCATTGTCACGAAAAGCCCTGGAGAATCTGGACTTTGCCGCAAACGGGTACAGTATCGAGTCTGAGATGCTTGCACACTTTGCAAAGCGGGGTCTCGTGATCACCGAGGTGCCAATTACGGTGACCTATGATGTCCCGCACAAACATAAGATGAATCCGGTGAAGCATGGTCTCTCGGTTCTGAGCAGCATTATTCAGCTGGTGACTATCAAGCGGCCTCTGTTGTGTTTTGGTGTACCTGGATTTTTACTGACGATCATCGGTGCGGTCCTTTGCTATCAGGCGCTGTTCTTCTCTGTGAATATGGGACACTGGGACCCAACGCTGACGCTTGTCGCTATGATGATGCTCGTGATGGGTATGCTCTTGTGCAGTGTGGCGCTGATTTTGTATTCGATATCGGCGATACTGAGGAAGTGAAATATTTTTTTATATGAATGCCATGAACCCCATTAATGGAATTCACCTGTCAGGAAAGGGGATGTCTGCCGGGTCCGAGATCCTTGTTCAGATGAGTGATCACCGGCTGAAAGTCGGTGAGATCCCAATTGAGGTGCGGTATGATATCGACGGTACGAGTTCGCAGAATCCGATCAGGCACGGGGTGACCGTTCTGATGAATGTAATGGGTATGTTGCCATTGGGGATGTCACCGATTTTGTTTTCGATAAGAAGGGTTCTTGGAGGGAATCGCTAAGCTATGGATGAGTTAATTAGTGTGGTTGTTCCAATCTACAATGTTGAACCCTTTCTGAATGCTTGTGTTGATTCTATTCTCAATCAGACATACAAAAATCTTGAGATTATTTTAGTTGCATCTGAGTCCACAGACAAATCTGTTGAGATAGCAGAGGTATATTTGGGCAAAGATTCAAGAATCCAGGTAATTCATCGTCCCCGACTTGGTTTATCAGATGCACGCAATGTAGGTATTGATGTTGCACTTGGTGCATATATTTGCTTCATCGATTCAGATGATTATATTTCTCCGGAATATGTCCATACATTATACTCTCTTTGCAAATGTTATGATTGTGAGATTGCGCAATGTGATTTTTCTCGGGTCTCAAATCAAGAGAATAGATTTATCCTGAATAAGGGTATTAGAAAAGAAAACAAAGTACTTACGTATGATAATGTGGAAATGTCTCAAAATTTGTATAGTTCAATAGCGTTCCCATCAGTAGTTGCATGGACTAAATTATATAAAAAGACATTATTCGATTCTATTTGTTACCCTGTTGGACAACTCCATGAGGATACGGCAACAACACATTTATTGTTTTATGCGGCAAATCGGGTTGTGGTAACGGCACAAAAACTATACTACTATCGTATGAGGGAGGAGAGCATAATGGGCACTGAATGGTCAGAAAAGAATTTAATCGGTCTTACTTATTATGAGGACAGGCTGAAATTCTTCACAGGTAAAAATATAGATTTCCTGAGTGCGAAAGCGATTTGTCAATGTTATAGCGGAGCAAGGATATACTTAAATCGATCTAAGAAAGTTTATCCCGAGAGAGAGGATTTGCATTGTTGTTTGAGGGAGAAAGTTATGTTATACGATAGGATGATGTTTGAGAATCCATTGATTTCTTTTAGGACCATTTTTTTTATAAAAGTTACAACAATAATGCAAATGGTATCTCCCCATCTTTCAATAAGACTCATTGATTGCTGGAAAGACATAAGCAAGATTTTCAGAGGATAATCATGTATAAATTAGTGTTTGAACGTATTATTCGGAGAAAGGTTGGTGTTATGTTTTTCCTGCTCTGGATTTGAATTAGGATCTATGTTCCTAATTGGTTATGGTATTAATTTATATCCGTAAGAAAAAATATAGGTAAACTTAATAATTTGAGAAAGTTTAAAACATGATAAATCTATCAGTCATTATAAGTGTTATCATACCAAGTATTATTGAGGGTTAAAATGAAATTAGCATATGTTGTACCTTATGCAGTCTATTCATCAAAGGTTGGAATATATTCTGCCATTGAAACAAAAATTCAGAATCAAATTTCTGGACTGAAAAAAAATGGAGTGGATGTAGATTTGATCAATCTCCCCCTGAAAGTAACAGACCCCATAAATTTTTTTAAGTCATCACTACAGGGGTGGAGATACTTGAATAAAATTATCCACACAGAAAAATACAGCATCATCTATTGTAGACATTTTTATCCATATATTGTTAATGCACAATTAGTCTCAATCATGCTCTCAACGAAAATTGTTTTTGAAGCGCAGGATATTCAAACAAAAAGTGCAAACATAAGTAAAAATCTTACACCCATAAAAAATATTGAGAATGTGTATTTAAAGTGTTTTGATTTATTATTTGGAAAATACATCTCATCACATGCTGATGGAATTGTATCTGTTACCCCTGAAATCAGTGCATATCATCAGGCAAGAACAAAAGGATCTTCTAAATATCTTTCGCTGGGGAATGGGATAAATACAACATCTCTTAAAATTAGGCACTGTCCACAACTACAGAATAAATTACATATATTGTGCGTTGCAAACTTACATTATTGGCATGGTGTTGATCGCATGATTCATGGAATGAAATTATATGAAGGGACATCTGAGTTATATCTTCATATAGTTGGAAATGGGCATGAGCTCCCCAACCTCAAATCCCTCACCAAAGAACTCCATCTCGAAGACCATGTCATCTTCCACGGCTTCAAATCCGGCACAGAGCTGGATGCTATGTTTGATGAATGTCACATCGCATTAGATGCATTGGCTGGTTTTCGAAAAAATCTGAATGAACTATCAACTCTAAAAGCACGAGAATATTGTGCCCGGGGTATCCCATTCTTAATGGCTTCCAAAGATGCTGACTTTCCGGAATCATGGGATTATATTCAGATGGTTCCTGCGACAGAGGATCCAATTGACATGGAACTGGTGATCGCATTTGCAGACAGAGTCCTGGCTGATTATGATCATCCACAAAAAATGCATGAGTATGCGAAAGACCATCTTGACTGGCTGGCTAAGATGAAGGTGCTGAAAGAATTCCTGGAAAAACTATAATTTTTCACTTATTAACCACAAAGCTCAATCATTATCAGAAATAGATAATAATTAACTATGATCTCAATCGCAAAGCCCATCGCAGGCGAAGAGGAAGCAGCCGCGACCCGCGCCGTGATCCTCTCCGGTATGATAGCATCCGGTGATGTCGTTCACACATTCGAACATCAGTTTGCCAAGTTCTCTGGTGCAAAACACGGCGTTGCCACAACAAACGGCACGACCGCTCTTCACGCCGCTCTTCTTGCAGCAGGTGTAGGGCCTGGCGATGAAGTGATTGTACCTGCATTTACGTTTTTTGCATCAGCAAGCTGTGTAAGCATGTGTGGTGCGGTTCCGGTGTTTGCCGATATTCTTCCTGACACATTCAACATCGATCCCCGCTCCGTAGAGCAGAAGATAACAGGTAAAACAAAAGCCGTGATCGGGGTCCACATCTTTGGTCAGTGCTGCAATGCTCCCGAGCTCCTAAAGATTTGCCGCAACCATGATCTTGTCTTTATCGAAGACAGCGCGCAGGCACACGCGGCAAAATGGGATGGGAAAACCTCTGGCTCTCTTGGAGATTTGGCGTGCTTCTCCTTCTACCCTACAAAGAACATGACTACAGGTGAAGGGGGTATGATCCTTACCTCCGATCAGGAAACCGCGAACCGCGCCGCAGTCATCTGCAATCACGGTCAGTCGGAAAAGTATCTGCACACTATGATTGGATACAACTACCGCATGACCAATGTCCATGCCGCGATCGGCATCGAACAACTCAAACGCCTTCCGGGCTTCACCGAACTGCGTCAGCGCAATGCAAAGATCCTGAGCGGATCGATCAAAGCAAAAGGTATCACCGTTCCATTCGTTTCGCCAGAAGCAGAACATGTCTACCACCAGTACGTGATTAGAATCGAAGATGACTTCCCAATGACACGTGAGGAGCTTATGAAATACCTCACAGAAAAAGGCATCGGCAATGCTGTTCACTACCCGATCCCGCTGCACAAGCAGCCCGTATTCACAAAAGCCAATGCTGATCTGAACCTCCCTGTCGCAGAAGACTGTGCAAAACGTGTGCTCAGCCTGCCGGTCCATCCTTCAGTGACTGTAGACGAATGCAGATACATTGCAAAAATAATTAATGAAATATAAATATAATATTTAGATTGTGTAACAAGAAATGTTACAGTAATCATTTATTTTTGAAGATCAAGATGCGTATGGCAATCACTACCCCTTACTGTTTGTTGCAACGTTTAATTTTTGAGCTAAAGAGAGTCTGTCCAACGGATTGATATATCGATTGGACAGACTCTTTTACCCGCACTGCACAACACATAATATTCATAGAATATAATATTATAGTATTATAATCTCATTTCGACGTTATCGTCTGATCTGAAGAAGGTATTTGTAAAGTGAAAGTTGGAGTAATTGGAACCGGAGTCATGGGTCAGAATCACGCCCGTGTCTACTCTGAACTCAGAGGAATAGATGAAGTTATGCTCTATGACGTTTTTGCAGAAGCTGCACAGAAAACTGCAGCAAAACTTGGTGTCACAGCAGCGTCTTCCATGGATAAGCTCTTGGACGAGGTTGATGCAGTCAGCATCTGTGTTCCAACCCAGTTCCACAAAGACACAGCTCTGGAGGTCCTTCAGACGGGAGTTGCCGCACTCATCGAAAAACCTGTCTGTTCAAACGTGGCCGAAGCGGAATACCTTATGGATAACATCCCGAAGGGTGCTGTCGTCGGTGTGGGACACATCGAACGATTTAATTCGATCATTCCGGAAATCGCAAAAATAGTCAATAAACCATTGTATATCTCCATCCAGCGCCACAATCCGGCATCCGGCAGGATCAACGGAACACCTGTTGTCGAAGACCTCATGATCCACGACATCGACATAGCCTTCAACCATTTCATCAAAGGAGATTACCACCTGTCTGCATGCGGAACTGATGATGTCATGGGGGTCCTGATAAACAACGGGAGTCTCCCGGTTTATCTTTCTGCAAGCCGCAAATCATCCAAAAAGATTCGGCATATCACTATAGAACAGGAAGAATTCACCGTTGAAGGTGACTTCATGACCCAGGAAGTCTATGTTTACAGAAAACCCGGCGTGTATCACTCTGAAGATACACGTTACGTGCAGGAAAATGTTGTAGAAAAAGTCATGGTCCCAAAAGTTGAACCTCTGAAACTCGAACTTCAGACCTTCGTAAACTGTGCCAAAGAAAAGAAACCGTTCCCTATCACCCTTGAGCAGGCAACGCAGAATATGCGGATCTGCGAAGAGATTCACAAGGCTGCCGGAGTATAGATCAACATCCTCAAACCAAAATTAGACAAAATATCATTACGACGAAGGTCACTCATATGTCAGATAAACTATCTCAACTCATCAAAGCCCGCGGTCCGATCAAAAAAGCCGGCGTCATCGGCATGGGGTATGTCGGCATCCCCGCAGCCATGCTCATGGCTAATGTGCCGGGAATCGAAAAAGTTTACGGATTCCAGCGTGCATCAAAAAGCTCAGGCTATAAGATCGATATGCTCAACAGCGGCGAATGCCCGTTGAAAGGAATCGAACCAGGACTTGATGACCTCATCAGAAAAGTAGTCACTGAAGGAAAATTCGAATGTACCTCAGACTTTGCAAAAATCGGAGAAATTGACGCGATCTGTCTTGCGATCCAAACACCTTTTGCCAACCCCAAGGATCTGATCCCTGACTTCGGCGCACTCATCGACGGTATCAAAAATGTAGGTACATATCTGAAACCAGGAATGCTTGTCGTGCTTGAATCCACGATCACACCCGGAACAACTGCAGTTATGGCACGCGAGATTCTCGAAAAGGAATCCGGTCTCATCGCAGGTGAGGACTTCGCTCTTGCACACGCACCGGAACGTGTCATGGTTGGCAGACTCCTGCAGAATATTCAGGAACACGACCGCTGTGTCGGCGGTATCGATGACGTCAGCACTGCACGTGCAGTCGAACTCTACTCCCCGATCATGACCAAAGGACGCGTCATTCCCATGACTGCGACCGAAGCAGAAGTCACCAAAACCACAGAAAACACCATTCGTGATCTGCAGATCGCAGCAGCAAACCAGCTCGCTCTGTACTGTGAAGCGATGGGTATCAACTTCTACAATGTAAGGACCGGCGTCGACTCTCTAAAAGGTGAGGGGATCACCCGCGCCATGCTCTGGCCGGGTGCAGGCGTTGGGGGTCACTGTCTCACGAAAGACACCTATCATCTTGAACGCGGTATGCACATGCTTGGCGGCGATAAACTAGATTATCCTGAAGGAGAGGAATCACTGTATGTTCTTGCACGTCACATCAATGATTTCATGCCAAAGCACATGGTCACACTTACGAAGAATGCTCTCCATACCGAGACTCTGAAAGGAAAGAAGATCGCCCTTTTAGGCTGGGCATTCTTGGCAAATACGGATGATGCGAGAAACACACCATCTGAGTCATACTATCATCTTGCACAGTCTGAGGGGGCAACAACCCCAATCCACGATGTATGGGTTAAGGAGTTCCCGGAGATCCCAACACTGAGCTTTACCAAGACCATTGAAGAGACGGTTAAAGGAGCTGATGCAGTGATAATCCTCACGGGACACAATGAGTACAAATCCCTTGATGCTGTACAATTAAAATTAATGACAGGTAAAGAGAAGCCAGTCATTATTGATGGAAGAAACATCATCGACCCTGACACGTTCCTTGATGCCGGATGGATTTACCGCGGCATTGGACGCGGCGACAAAAACAATCTCAGTTAACTTGAGGGAATTATGCCTGCAAAAAACATCATCGGAAAAAATGTAACGATCTTTGAACCTGTCCAGCTCGGTTTCCAGTCTCGTGAACACCTGGGTAAAGAGGAGTGGCCAGGTGTCACGGTCGGTGATGACTGCATTATCAGATCTGGTTCGATCCTCTACAGTGACGTAGTGATCGGCAATCAATGCCAGACAGGTCACAATGTGATGATCCGTGAAAAGACATTTATCGGCAATCACACAGCAGTTGGCACGAGTACAGTCATCGAAGGCAATGTCACCATCGGTGATAACGTGAGTATTCAAAGCCAGGCCTTCATCCCGACGAATACGAAGATCGGCAACAATGTATTCATCGGTCCTAACGTCGTTATCACGAATGATAAGTACCCGCCGACCGGCATTGGTGGACTCGTTGGTGCCACAATTGAAGATTATGCTGTGATTGGTGCAAACGTGACTCTGCTCCCTGGTGTTACGATCGGCAGAGCGGCCGTCGTAGCAGCAGGATCGGTCGTTACAAAGGATGTACCGGCAGGCATGATGGCAGTCGGGAACCCGGCACGACTGCGGGATGTGCCGAAGCAGATGCAACAATATAAATAATATGTATGTCATATGTGAACATGTAACATAGTAATTTGTGGTTATAAACATAGGAAATGATCAAAAAATGACAGATTATAAACAATGTTCTCGGTGTGTAATGGACAATGCGTCCGACAATACAATTATTTTTGATGATTTTGGTTATTGTAACTATTGTACTAAGGCATTATCGGAAATAGGAAAAGTTTATTTTCCAAATGAGGAAGGGAAAAAAAGGCTGGACGAACTGCTGGCAAAAATTAAAGCAGATGGAAGGGGAAAAAAATACGACTGTATGATGGGTATTTCTGGTGGTTTAGATTCATCCTATCTCGCATATCTCGGATATACTTGGGGATTAAGAATATTAGCTGTTCATGTTGATGATGGATTTGATACTGAGATATCAAAAAACAACATAAAAAAATTAGTTGCTGCTGCGCATATTGATTTAGTCACAATCAAACCAGATGGAAAGCAATTTGATAATCTTACGAAGGCATATATGAAAGCGGGAGTGCCCAATATTGCTGTCCCTCAGGACAATATTTTGTTTGCCGCCCTTTATAAATATGCACGTGAAAACAAAATAAAATATTTCCTATCTGGAGGTAATTTTGCATTGGAATGTATATTACAGAGAGGTAATACTCACTCTGCTTATGATCTAGTAAATATTAAGGATATTCACAAGAGGTTTGGGACGGAGCCTATTGATAAATTACCATTTATCAGTCAATATCGCGTTGAAATCGACAAAAGGATTCTTGGACTAACAACGTTTCTCCCTCTAAATTATATAGATTACAATCGTGACCAAGCATTTAAGGAGTTGGCTGACTTCTGCGGTTTTGAATATTATGGTCGAAAACATCTGGAAAATATTTTGACAGCTTTTGTCCAGCTTGTATGGTTCCCTACAAAGTTTAGTGTTGATAAGCGTACATCACATTTATCAAGTATGATTGTTTCCGGACAGATGACTCGTGATGAAGCATTAAATGAATTATCCAAACCATTTATTGAGGATGAAGCACAGATGAGTGAATATATTGCTATGATTAAAAGTAGGTTAAATATTAGCGATGATGAGTTTGATAGGATTATGAGTGAATCAGGAAAACAACATACAGAGTATAATACGGATAAGTTGTTACTTACAATATATAACTATCTACGGAAATAAAAAAACTATGAATATACTTATTTTTTCGGGAGAATATAGGCTTCCTATTGAGAGTGAACGAAATAATCACGCAATAGAGCATCTTGTCCATGAAATGCATAAACAAGGCCATTCAGTAGTTGTTATTCTGAATGATATACGGTTAAGACCCCTATGTCTTTGTAAAAAAGAGTATAATTGGAGTGGGGAAAACATAAAATATGAATATGATGTTGATGGAGTTTCTGTTTTGCTTAATCATATTCAGGTTGTAGTCCCATATCTCAATATTATATCAATATATGATGTAATTAGAGCAGAGAAAAAGATTGAAAAGTATTTAAAAAGTATCGAATTTGTACCTGAGATTGTATTAGTTCATTTTGGAACTATGCAATGGCCAATATTAAAAAGGGTACTAAAAAGACATGGGTGGATCCCTACATTCACATTTCATAACGCAGATTTGGCCTTCCCATGGGTTATTCGGAAAATTACAAAGTTTTCCAATAGTATTGGGGTCCGTTCTCCAGTCATTCATCAGAAGATAAACAGTATTTGTGCATCCAATGTCAATGCCTTTCAGGTTAATTCAGGATTTCCAGATCGATTGCTTAATGAAAATAGGTTATCTCGAGAGAAAGGAGACATTTCACATAAATCATATGCATTACTTTATGCCGGTTTGTTTCAAGTTGGAAAAAAAGTAGATATCACATTAAAAGCCCTAGCTGAACTTAAAGATAAATATGATTTTCATTTTGATATTATCGGTGATGGGGAGATGAAACAAGAACTTCAAGGCTTAGTTTCTAACTTAGGGCTAGAGAAGAAAGTTACTTTTCATGGAAAACAATCTCGTGATTATGTTATAGAGAGGATGCTGAGAAGTGATTGTTTTGTAATGGTGAGTAGTCCTGAAACACTTGGCTTAGTTTATATGGAAGCACTAGGGTGTGGATGTTTTGTCATTGGGAGTAAAGGTGAGGGAATCGATGGAATTATCATAGACAAAGAAAATGGTTTATTAGTAACACCAGGCAGCGTTGATGAATTAACCGAAGCTTTTGAATATTATTTTAACTTAAGTGTTCCTGAATTCTCAAAAATATTATCAAAGGCCCACCAAACTGCACTGCATTATACTGAATCCGCAGTAGCGAAAAAATATCTCGAAGATGCAATGAAAAAAAGATAAAGATTCCCCCTCTCAAAATTTCATTTACTTCAGATAGTTCTTTTTTCCCAACCCCACATATATTATACCTGGTTTCTTCTCAAAAATATTGCGTGTATCGACAATTATGGGAGTTGCCATAACATTAGATTCTATGACAATATCTATCTCCTTAAATTGTGAATGATCGACAAGGAAAATTGCACAATCAGCATTTTGAAGTGCTCCAGCTAATGTTGCAGACGATATAAAATTACCAACATCTGTTTGAATTGATTGAATAAATGGATCATAAACTTGCACCACGGCTCCTAGATTAATTAATTCTTCAATAACACCATGAGCAGGAGATTCACGGACATCGTCAATGTCTTTTTTATATGACAATCCAATTAGCGCAACTTTTGCATGATATATTTTTTTCCCAACATGGTGTAATCCTTTCACTGCAAGATTAATTGTGTGTATCTTCATGTCATCATTGATATCACCTGCGATTTCAATGAACCTAGATGTACTACCAAATTGCTTTGCACGATATGATAAATAATATGGATCTAATGGTATACAATGCCCCCCGACACCAGGTCCTGGGTAAAATGGCATAAAACCATAGGGTTTCGTTGCAGCGGCTGACACTACTTCCCACGTATTTACATCCATCTTTTCAAAAATACACGCAAGTTCATTAATTAAAGCAATATTTACATGACGGTAAATATTCTCCAGCATTTTTACAGCTTCTGCTGTTTGCGTATTACTAACGGGGACTACGTTGGGAATAGCAAGAGAATACACCCTACAAATCACATCAGTTACTTCAGGTGTCATTCCACCCACTACTTTGGGTATCTGATCTACTGTAAATTGTTTGTTTCCTGGATCAATACGCTCTGGAGAAAATGCAACATAAAAATCACTTCCTGCCTTAAGACCACTACCAGATTCAAGAATCGGTATTAATACCTCTTCAGTAGTCCCAGGATAAGTTGTACTTTCAAGAACAACATATTGACCTTTCTTCAATATTTTTGCAATGATTTCGCCTGCGCTACGAATATATGAGAGATCAGGTATTTTTTCTTTACCTAATGGAGTTGGAACGCAGATAATTATAACATCGCATTTCATTAATGATATTGGGTCAGAACTTGCCCCATATCGTTTTTCTGAAATTGATTTTCTAAGGACTTCATCAGAAATATCGAGGATATGGGACTTACCTTCATTAAGATGGCGTATAGTGTTTACATTCACATCAAAACCTACAACATTCACATTTCTTGAAAAAACCATCGCAAGAGGTAGCCCGACATAACCTTGTCCAACAATTCCAATAATTAATTGTTTATTCAAGATTTTTTGAATTATTACTTCGTGTCTCATTTAGATGTTTACTCCGAATCTTATCTCATAGTAATTAGTACAAACATTATATATTCAATAATATAATATGGCATCTATTTAATGTTATTATTACCTATTTTAACTAGACTGTCTAATAGCTTTTGTTATGGTCGGATGATCTCAAAAAGGCAAGTATATTAGTAAATGGAATTACATATTATGGATGTTTAAAATAAATAATGATAATTATTAATCACATAATCCACACAAGAAAAATTTATCAGGAATACAACGGAGTGGTCTAAATAAATATGAGCATGCTAGTGCAATTGTTAAAAATATATAATAAATTCGGCCTACTTTTCCTCATATTGGGATTACTATTAGGGATGGTAGTTCTGGGAATTTTGTACATATATTCGGATATTGCTCCATCATATTTTCTTCTATTTCTAAGTGCAACAATTGTTTTGACAGTGTATCATATTATATCCAAAAAAAGATTAACAAAAAATATAGCCCCTACAATTGAGACAAAATATAATCTAATCTCCGATAATCGAAAATGTCGTCTGATATTGAATATTATTTTTTATATAGGAGTTGTCGTCGTATTAATATTAATTCAGACAACGGATGTACGTCCGGTGGTATATTATATTTTACTTAGCGTTCTTGCAGTAATATTAGTTGTGTTGTCATTAATTCCACAAAATAAACATATAATATACGGAAATATTTTAAAAATATTTGTATATTCATTTATTGTAACATTCGCACCATTTAAATATTATTTCTGGTCTGGAAATGACACTTGGGCACACGCTGGAATAAATGAAGCCTTAGCATATACGGGGACCATATCAACATTCATGGGGAAAGAAATGGAGTTTCCCCTCCAACATGTTGCTGTTTCCATATCAGAACTGATTTCTGGGGTGGATGTACGTTTTGGAACCTTAATTGCGGTTACGATACCTTTAATATTGGTATCAATTGTATTATATTCTATTGTCCGAAAATATGTTGGGGAACAATATGGATTAATAGCTTTTCTCTTATGCAACATATATCCATATTTGATTACTTGGAGGGTAATGGGTCAGACCACCTCATATGGAGTTCTTGTCTTCTTTCCGTTGATGCTTCTGTACTTTCTCGTAATACACACGAACAAAAAAGGTAATTTCCGTTTTCTGGGGTTATATCTATTACTTATATTAATACTCTGCATGTCTCATTTATTCAGTTCATTTACTCTATTATTTATTATATTGGGATTGTATGTTGGATCTATAATTGTGAGAAAAAAATTAAACACTATTGAATTACTATTGCTCGTGGTCCCTGTTATTATAACTATTCTTTATTGGATACTAAAATATAATGGATTTGGTTCAATAGTATCCATCTTGTTTATGCAAACTAGTAGTTTCGGCGAGAGCATAATTGGAATAGAAAAATATGTAAATGTCATAGAACTGAATGCAACGATGGCATTTCTTAATATTGGGGCAATAGTATTTTTATTTTGTATTTTGGTTCTTCTAGTTTATTTATCATCAAGAGACTGTTTTAAAAAAAGTATGGTAAGCAATTTTTGCCATTATTTGGCATGTACTATGTTTTTGATGATTAGTGCCTATTTCATAACGAGTATCTTGTTCCCAGACATGTCGGGTCGTTTCCTCCCATATATGGCATTTTTCTTTGCAGGGGGGGGGGCAGTTATTCTTCATGAATATTTGTGGCATCAGGACATTAAAAATAGATATTATAAGATATTCCTCCTTTGTTTGATAGTATTTATAGTGAGTTTACTTTGTTTATCTTCCTCCATTATTACCCAAGAAAATCCAATCTGGATGCCACAACAGGCATCTGATGCATTAACTATATCTGAGGCAAGGGGGCTGGAGACTGGATTTACTTATATTTCAACCCCTGAATCAAAAATAATCACTGATTCGGGAAATATTCGTCCAATGTCCTATTTTGATTATCACACACACCACACTTCCACACTTGTTATGCATTCAATGGAAACATCCAATTTAGTGTCTGGGGATTGGAACGATATGTTAAATCATATAGATTCATATATTGTTTTTCGAGAAATACTCCTACAGAAACCGCTGATTAATACTATATATTATGGACACAACAAATATATCAGTCAAACTATGCAATTAGAACCAGATTATCAAGTCAAATTAGATTCCAAATATAATAGACTGTATGATAATAATGCAGTGGTATGGTATTGGTGCTGACAATCTCATTTGGTGAGTTAAAGAGAGAAATATATGTATATAGATCACGATTGATTAAACAATATACGTAAATTGGAGAACATATATGACAAATGATAGAGATGATTTAAAAATTACACATTATTTCTCGCGATCCATATTTTTAAGGAGTTTTGTGGTCACTTTAAATAAACATTTTTCCACTATGCAACATGTTTTTTTTATTACGGGTAATGATCATTCATCAGACTTACCTTATCCTGAATGTTTCAAAGACTATGATGTATATGATAGAAATTGGGCATCGTTTTGTTGGAAAAAATTCAAAGAGCCACTTACATCAAACCTAATAATCATTCATCAATTGCAGTTTGATGTAGTAATTTTGTTATTTATACTACCTATATTATTAAAAAAAACAGTGTGGGTCATTTGGGGTGGAGATCTCTATGACTACCTTACATACAAATCCTCTTATCGTCAGAAAGTATCTTTCCTCCTCAAAAAATTCATCGTCAAACGCATTCCCTATGTAGTTGCCCGCACTCCTGACTTTAAACTCCTTCAAAAATGGTATGGTTCAAAAGCAGAGCATTTAATAGTAGAACCCTTTTACACATCAGGAGAATACGACACCGCACTTTTACACATAAGGGAGAATACTACATCTCCCCTCAAAATCACCCTTGGAAATTCAGCAACAGAAACAAATCGGCATATGGCAGCATTGGATTTATTAAGTAAATATAAAAATGAAAATCTTCAGATATACATCCCGCTATCATATGGAGATCCAGAATATGCTAAAACTGTGGCGACCAAAGCAAAAGAAATCTTTGGAGATAAAGTGGTTGTTTTGGATCAATTTATGCCGCCGGAGGAGTACAACAAACATCTTTCTGAAATGGACATTGGGATTTTTAACCATAACCGTCAACAAGCCCTTGGAAATATCGCATATTTATTAGCGAGTGGGGCTAAGATCTACCTTAATAATGATAGTCCTCTATGGGAAATTTATGACGAAATGAAATTCCATATTCACTCTATAAATACGATTCAAGGCATGAGTTATAACAACTTCTCATACTTAGATCAAGAAGAACTTGCTGAGAACTCAAAGATGGCAAAAATAATCTATAGTGAGAAACATGGTGTTGAATGTTGGACGAGAGTGTTTAATCTGGCAAAAAATAACAAGAAGATCTTGAAATAGTATAATCTCTAAAGAAGCCAAACATATTTACAAACAATGCCTACCATTCTCGTAACCCGCCCCACTCTCCCCCCCTTCGAGGAGTACACCGCCCTAATCAAACAAATCTGGGAAAACCGCTGGCTCACCAACTCCGGTCCTCTCCATCAGCAGCTCGCCGGAGAACTAAAGACGTACCTCCACGTCAATAACATCTCCCTCTTCACTAACGGTCATAACGCTCTGGAATCTGCTATTCACTGCATGCACCTCCCGAAAGGAAGTGAGGTCATCACTACTCCGTATACATTTGCCTCAACGACCAATGCGATCGTCAGAAATGGACTCACTCCCGTATTCTGTGATATCTCCCCTGATAATTACAACATAGATACCACAAAAATCGAGGAACTCATAACCAATAAAACCTCAGCAATTCTTCCAGTCCATGTATATGGAACACCCTGCAATGTCGATGAGATCGATCGCATCGCAAAAAAGCATGATTTGAAAGTGATCTATGATGCAGCTCATGCATTTGGGGTCGAGATCGATGGTCGCTCTGTTGCTTCCTATGGCGATGCTTCGATGCTTTCCTTCCACGCAACTAAGGTCTTCAACACCATTGAAGGAGGGGCCATCATCTCTCCTGAGAAAAACATAACAGATGCTGCCGACCAATTTAAGAACTTTGGTATGGAAGGAAATGAAGATTATGTTGAAGTGGGAATCAATGCGAAGATGAGTGAGTTTCAGGCAGCAATGGGTATTGCAAACCTGAAATACGTTGATCAGAATATCGGTATTCGTAAAACATTGTGTGATAGATATACTGAGCTGCTGCAGGGTGTTAAGGGTATCAGATTATTGCAGCGCCCAAAGAATGTCAAATCCAATTATGCCTATTATCCGATCCTTATTGAAGAAGAGTATGGGTTGACACGTGATCAGGTATGTGATAAGCTTGCAGAGTCATCTGTGTATTCAAGGAAATACTTTTATCCAATCGTTACAGAATATTCATGCTATAAGGGCAAGTATGAGTTCCCGAATGATTCAGTTGCTAAAGATGTGAGTAAGAAAGTGATTTGTCTGCCGTTATATGATACGATGACTATCGAGATTGTGGTTCGAATCTGTGATATGTTAAACAGATAATAGTGTAATTGGAGAAAAAAGAATATTGATAATCAAAACTGGTGTTGACATCGTCACAATTTCCCGCTTCGATGCTCAGCTATTATCCAAGCAAACCTTCCTCAACCTCTGTTTCACACCCCTGGAACAGCAATACTGCCTCTCGAAAGCAAATCCAGCCCAGCATTTCGCCGCACGATTTGCTGCAAAAGAGGCTGTCATCAAAGCCTTGTCGGGTCTTGACCTCTATCTGGAACGAAATAAGATAGAGGTTTGCACCAAAGAGAATGGAAGACCGCATCTGATATTCAGTAATGATAATGAAAAAATTCATTGCCTTAAGACAGATATAAGCCTCAACCACTCGGAAACATCTGCCATAGCTTTTGTTATCAAAGAGTCTATCCAATCGATATGTCAATCCATTAGACAGACTCAATAAGACTTATAATATAATACTATTAATAATTATATTCTGAACTATGATAATACTATTAAAAAATGTGAGGTTAAATAATGCAAGTGTTGGTGATTACTGATAACGAATTTTTCTATAATAATTTTATAGATATTTTAAAAAAAAGGGATTATCCTGATGTTAAATTTTCTTTTTGTTGCACCCCAAATTTGGGTGATGAATTATCTCCACTCGAAAAGCGTGGTATCCGTTCAATTCGATTGAAAGAACATATTTCGGAGATAATTTCAAACTATCAACTTTTGCTGTCGCTTCACTGTAAGCAATTGTTTCCTTCTGAAATAGTTCGAAATGTTCGTTGTATTAATATTCATCCAGGGTTCAATCCTTGGAATAGAGGTTGGTATCCACAGGTCTTTAGTATCCTTAACAAGTTTCCAGCAGGTGTTACTATCCATGAAATTGATGATATGTTAGATCATGGTCCAATAATTGCTCAGGAAAAAATAGAGATATTCCCTTGGGAAACATCATTTGATGTGTACACTAAAATACAAATAAAAGAGGTGGAGTGTTTATCTCGTCATCTCGATGCTATCTTGTCCGGCTCATATTCTCTTTCAACTCCTATATCTGAAGGTAATATCAATTATAAAGCTGATTTTGAAAAACTATGTGAAATTGATCTTAATAAAGTACAATCTATTCAGGAAACGATTGATTATTTCAGAGCACTAACTTTTCAAGGATACAAAAATGCTTATTTCTATGATTCGTCTGGAGAAAAGATATACTTAGAAATAAAATTAAATCGACTTCAAGAATAATCATCTGGTATGAGTTGTATGGATTATGAACGCAAAGTGTATTCTTACTTAAATCTATGAAAGGCATCATTCTAGCAGGCGGACACGGCACCCGCCTTTACCCGATCACCATCGCTGTATCAAAACAGCTGCTCCCCATCTACGACAAACCGATGGTGTATTATCCGTTATCCACACTACTCCTTGCGGGAATCAGAGATATATTGATCATTTCTACTCCTGAAGACATCGAGTCCTACAAACTGCTTCTGGGCGACGGTTCGAAGATCGGTGTCTCCTTCACCTATAAGATCCAGGGTGCGCCCAACGGTCTTGCAGAAGCCTTCATCCTAGGTGAGGAGTTCATCGGTGACGACAGTGTCTGTCTGATCCTCGGCGACAATGTTTTCTACGGTCAGGGATTTACTACAATTCTCGAAACAGCCAAAAAGAATACGTCCGGGGCAACGATATTCGGCTATCCGGTCTCCAATCCCTCTGAGTTTGGTGTTGTCGAGTATGATGCATCCGGAAAAGTCATCTCCATAGAGGAAAAACCGGCGAAACCCAAATCCAAATATGCCGTTCCCGGTCTTTACTTCTATGACAATGATGTTGTGGAGATCGCAAAAAATGTTAAACCGTCTGCTCGCGGTGAGATCGAGATAACATCAGTCAATAATGAATACTTGCGCCGGGGGCGCCTCCATGTTGCTATCATGGGAAGAGGTATGGCCTGGCTCGACACAGGAACCCCGAAAAACATGCTCCTTGCAGGTAAATATGTTGAGATCGTTCAGGAACGACAGGGCTACTACATCTCCTGTATCGAGGAGATCGCATGGCGCAGGGGATTCATCGACGACGCTCAGCTGCACAGACTTGGTGAAGAGCAGAAGCAGACAGCCTATGGTCAGTATATCCTCTCACTCCTTGAGGAAAAAGAGAAGGGATTTTTATGAAAACATATCTCGTGACTGGCGGGTGCGGTTTCATCGGAGCAAATTTCATCCATTACATGTTTCAGAAATATGGAGACTCTATCCACCTCATCAATCTCGATAAACTCACGTATGCTGGAAATCCGGCGAACCTGAAAGACATTGAAGACCGAAGTAATTACACCTTTGTCAAAGGCGACATCTGTGACAAGAATCTGGTCAATGACCTTTTTCAAAAATACAAAATAGATTACGTAGTTCACTTTGCTGCAGAAAGTCATGTGGACCGTTCGATCGAATCCGCGGATGAATTTGTCAGGTCCAATGTCCTTGGAACCCTCACGCTGATCGATGCGGCAAAACGTGCCTGGGAATGCGGCGAAGCCTATCGGGACGGTGTCAAATATCTTCAGGTCTCAACCGATGAAGTTTACGGCTCGCTTGGCGATACAGGATACTTCACTGAGACAACACCACTCGATCCGCACTCACCCTATTCTGCATCGAAAGCATCTGCCGATCTCATGGTCAAATCTTACATTGACACGCACAAGTTTCCGGCAAACATCACCCGCTGTTCCAACAACTACGGCCCCTATCAGTATCCGGAAAAACTCATTCCTCTGCTTATCACGAATTGCCTGGAAAAGAAACCGATTCCCGTCTACGGGGATGGACTGAACATTCGTGACTGGCTTTATGTAGAGGATCATTGCCGTGCAATTGATATCGTTTTGCACAAAGGTGTGCAGGGTGAAGTATACAATATCGGCGGTCACAATGAAAAGACCAATATTGATATTGTGAAATTAGTTGTAGGATATTTACATGATAATTATGACTCGGGGATCGATGAGTCTCTCATAACCTATGTTGCTGATAGAAAGGGACATGACCGAAGATATGCAATAGATCCGGAAAAGATCAAACAGGATTTAGGGTGGGAGCCTGAAACTATGTTTGCTGAAGGTATTGTAAAGACGATTCGGTGGTATCTGGAGAACCAGCATTGGTTGAATGACCTGAAAAATAAAATCAGCCAATAAAACACATATTATAAAAAGAAATCACCCATACATACCAAAGACAAAACATCAGACAACAAAATAAAGAATAATATCAAATGGCTGAATCTAACTTCAAAACAACCGTACTCTCCTCCCTCGTCTGGAAAGGAATGCAGACGGGAGCGGTCTACGGAATACAACTGGTAGTTCAGATCCTCCTGGCACGTTTACTGCTCCCGTCAGATTACGGGATCATCGCATTAATTATCGTATTCATTACGATCTCTCAGTGTTTCGTAAACAGCGGACTAAACGTAGCATTGATCCAGAAAAAAGAAGTAGACGACACAGACACATCATCCGTTTTCTACATAAGCCTGTTAATTGCCGCAGTATTCTATACCCTACTCTTCCTTACATCCCCTGCCATATCTGAATTCTACAACGAACCCCTCATAACTCCGGTACTGCGTGTACTTGGACTCACCTTATTCTTCGGAGCAGTAAACTCAATACAAAATGCAGTTATAGCACGAAACTTTCAGTTCAAAAAACTCTTCGTATGCAGTTTATTCTCAACAACAGCATCTGGAATAATAGGGATCTCAATGGCATTCCTCGGATACGGCGTATGGGCACTGGCAGGTCAGCAGCTCTCAGCCATAATCGCAAGCTGCATCATAATGGGATTTGTTGTAAAATGGAGACCAAAACTCCTCTTCTCAATAAAAAAAGTCAAAGGTCTCTTCTCATTCGGATGGAAACTTTTAGTTTCCGGCATGATTGATATCGTGTACAACAACCTAAGCATATTAATTGTAGGAAAAGCATTCTCAACAACAATGCTAGGATATTATTCAAAAGGAAACGAATATCCGAACTACATTGCAAATGGTATCAACGGCACAATACAGGCAGTAATGCTCCCCGCATATGCAAAACATCAGGATGACAAATACACCGTCAAACAAATAATGCGGAGAGCATTAAAAACAAGTTCCTTTATCGTCTTCCCTGCAATGGCTTGTCTTGCAGCAGCAGCCGAACCCTTGGTAGCACTTCTATTAACAGACAAATGGCTGATGTGTGTTCCCTTCCTTCAGATATTCTGCTGCGTATATGCATTATGGCCCATCCACACGGTAAATCTCCAGGCAATAAACGGAATCGGCAGAAGTGATGTGTTTCTGAAATTGGAGATAGTCAAAAAGATCATAGGTGTCACGATCCTTATAATTACTGTCCCGATTGGTATCTATGCAATAGCAATTGGCATGGTCTTCACAGGAATAATATCAACATTCATCAATGCATACCCAAATAAAAAACTGCTGAACTACAGTATTCTCCAGCAGTGGAAAGACCTGATGCCCGCACTGATCATATCGCTGGTTATGGCAGGAATCGTTTACAGCGTCCTCTTCCTCGAATTGCCGTATAGTACAACACTGCTGATCCAGATACCCCTCGGCATGCTTGTGTATTTCGGACTTGCAAAATTGTTTAAACTGGAAAGCTTCACCTACATTATAGATACTGTAAAAGAGTATCTGCCGAAGAAAAACAAGGGTAACTGAGTCTCAAACACCTCGCAATCCGATAATATTCAGATAAATTATAGACTCCTGCAAATATATCCTTGCGATATCTGGTAGCTTTTGGAGCCGTCCAAAATGATTCCGACAGGAAATATTAACGACATCAACTTGACATATCATTGTTAGAGATCATGGTCACCATTGAAAGCAAAAAAGAGCAGATAGGGTTTCGAATCAGTCCGGGATATTACCGCAGAGTCAGGGAGTTATGCTGCGGGGATGATACACCGTTCACGTCGATCAGCGATTATATGACCTCGCTGGTGGTGGCAGATATGACCCGGAGGGAGATGGGTGTCGATGATATGACATCCCGGATCCTGGAGGCGCTTGAGTCACCGGAGGTCCTGAAGAAGATCCGGGAAATCATCGAGGGGACGTGACTGGGTTTTGTGGGAGGGGCTGAAGGTTTGCCAGTCCCCCCGTACCACATCATTTGAATATTCCTCTCCAAATGAACTACCTGGAAACGTATATGGGTCTCGAAAATAGGATATCTCCACCGCCTCGGGCTCGCAAGGCAAAGCCTTGGTTGCAAACATTCTGTTTGCTCGGCTGAGGGACCTAAAGGTCCCCGCCTCAGCTAAGATCGCCGGCTATGCCGTCGACCCGCCTCCGCGCCGGATCGCAAGTCCCTTTCGCTTCGCTACAGGACTTGGTCGCAAATCAAAGATTTGCTCAAGGCTCGCGTCGGGCTCCGCGCCGGAGTCGCCCTCCCGCACCCCGAGGTTAGAATGGGAATTGGGCGGTATGAGGTGTATTTTGAAAATTAACTGGTACACGAAGCGTAATATCCAACTCATCCCAACTCCTTTCTTCTCAGAACTTACCTATCTCTCCTGTTCATCCGCCCCTGTCCCCCTTTTTGTGCATTTCGTTGAGTTTTGTGGGTTTTGGTGTTGGGGGACGGGGGAGGGAATCTCATCTATCCCACCATTTTCAATCTATTTATTTTCGTGTTTTTGTCATTGTTTTCGTGAATTTCGTGTGATGAATACGCTCATCCACACTCATCTCATATACCAACCCGAAGTACACTCCAAAAATGGATCCTGCTACCCATGAATATTCTACAGAAGATGAACTACCTGGAAGCGTATATGGGTCTCGAAAATAAGATATTCCCACCGCGTCGGGCTCCGCGCCGGAGTCGCCCTCCCGCACCCCGGAATCAAAAAAGGGATTGGGAGATATGGGATGTATTTTGTATCCACATGCATCCCACCCCCTCACCCACCAAGAACATCCACTCCGCATCACCCATGATCACTACCGCTTCTCCCCGCCACTCCTCGACCCGCTCTTTTTCTCGTCATACCCGCCCACACGCAAACCTTCGGTTTGCTTCGCTGAGGGCGTCGACTCCATCGCCACCCCGCAGCTAAAACGTATTACGTAAAAACCAACCTTCAAATATCCTCAAAACAAACAAAAGAATAACACAAGATCGAAAAGGAAAAACACGAAAGCCCGGCATACGAATCCTTTTGGATGGCTAGCTATTTGGAACTAGATGCGCAGAAAAATAAGCCGTACTCTTCTGTTCACGGGC
>Ga0265295_1000261_pt1 | contig 108551 bp, 110 predicted proteins | sample Munlansysbiofilm_FD_192503 | JGI IMG/M metagenome (GOLD analysis project Ga0265295, IMG submission 192503) | Leachate microbial communities from a municipal landfill in Southern Ontario, Canada - Methane capture system biofilm | ecosystem: Engineered > Solid waste > Landfill > Unclassified ...
AGTCTGATGAAACAGTAACATTAACAGCAACAACAACAGATGCACAAATTACAACACAAACTGCAACAGGAACAGGAACAATCACAGATGATAGAGGAAGTGATAATCCAGATGTAGATGAAGATGTAAAAGCAAATATTGAAGTAAGTGATGCAGGAAGTGTAAAAGAAGCAGATGGAGCAACTTTAACATATTCAGTAAAACTATCAAACGCAGTTGGATCAGATGTAGAAGTAGATTTAACAACAGGTGGAACAGCTGATAGAGGTGATGATTATGAAAATACATTACAATACTCAACAGATAATGGAACAACATGGTTAGATGTACCAGCAACAGGAAAAGTAACTCTTCCAGCAGATGGATCTTCAGTTCTTGTAAAAGTAACAGTAAAAGATGATGCAATAACAGAGTCTGATGAAACAGTAACATTAACAGCAACAACAACAGATGCACAAATTACAACACAAACTGCAACAGGAACAGGAACAATCACAGATGATAGAGGAAGTGATAATCCAGATGTAGATGAAGATGTTCCAGTAATTACAATAGTTGGAAGTACGGTATCAGAAAAAGAGAGTGGTATAGCAACAGGGGACAAAGTAATAGGTACAGTTAGTATTAGTATTGATAATTTATTGCAAGAAGATTTAAAAATAACTTTAAGCAATGGACAAGAAGTTACTATTTATGCTGGTGAATATACACCTAGAGAAACAATTTATGTCGAAACAGATAGAGTAGATGACTATTATAAACAAGATACAACAACATTTGAAGTATCAATAACAGAAGTGTCAAATACAGCAATAGACATAACTGATAAAAAAACAGAAATTGTAATTAATGATGATGTTGACCCAATAAATATAACTATTACTGCTACAGTAACTGCACCTAAAATCATAGATGTAGATACTGAATTTGATGATTTGACAGGTATTTCTATATCGGCTACTGATACAAATGGTAATGATAAAGATATTGCAGTTATAACAGGTACAAATCATGATGGATTTGGTGTGTATGGTAAAACTACAGGAGGTGGAGATTCTGCTGAATTAGGAAATCTTGGAACTGGAGAAAGTGAAAAAATTATTGTTGATTTCGATAAAGATGTTAATTCTTTAGATGTTGCATTTGCATGGAGAAATAATACAGAAACAGCAAGAATAACATTTATAAATGATGGTCAAGTTGTAGGATACGCAGAAGTTACAGGTGGGGGAGATAATACAAAAGCAAAAGTAAATTATTATACTCCAGATGGAGAATTAATTAAATCTGTAGAAGCACAAGGTGGAACAGATAGAGTTGATTTATCTTATACATTTGAATTACCTGATTCAAATGGAGATTTAGTATCATTTGATAAAGTTGAATTTACAGCTCCAAATTATGATGATGACTATTTAATTAACAAAATTGTATATAGAGAAGTTGTTGATTCTGATGTAACAGACATCTCAACTGATGGAGGAAAAGTTACATTTGATATTCAATTAGATGAAAATTATCCACCTCAAGGAAGTGCAACAGCAACAGTTGAAATAAATGGTGTAAGATATGAAAATGTAATTATTAATGCAACTGGAAGAGCAACAATTACAGTTGATAGTAAAGATTTAGGAGATTTATCTAATGTAGTTGTGAAAGTAATTGAAATAAATGGTGGAAATTATGAAAAAGTAAACCAAGTTGAAGAAACTTTTGACTTTACACCAGTTTTAGAATCTTCTGATGATAGTATAACAACAAATGAAGATACGGTTTATACATTAAAAGTAAGTGATTTTGGAAATGTTTCAGTTAATACAAAAGAGTTTAAAATTACAGAATTACCAAATTCAGAGAGTGGAAAACTATATTTATTAGTTAAAGAAGGTGAAACTATAATTGATAAAGAAGGTAATTTAATCACAGTAACTCAAGATACAAAAATTGAAGTTTATAAGGATCAAATTATTAGTTTAGCAGATGTTGGAGCTGAAAAATTAATATTCGAACCAACTACTAATAGTGATATTGATGGAGAACTTAAATTTGAAGTTGGTGATGGAAATGGAAACTTTAGTGATGAATATACAACATCTATAGAAATAATTGCAGTTGCTGATAAACCTTTAGTTGAAATTAGCTTAAGTGAAGGAGAACTTATAACAACTACTACTGTTGGAGAAATATGTTCAACATCACAAGATTTAGGTAATTTGATAACTTATCTTGAAAATCAAAGTAATATTTCAGCAGATAAAGTAATGGAATTAATTAAAGATCAAAATGCTAACCCATTACAAGATCAGTATAATCTGGAAATGACATCATTAGGTAATGCAGATTTACTTCTTTATGATAATGAAAGTAATCAAAATATAACAAGAGATATTAATAATATTGATTTAAGTGATTCTACTATTTTTGATAGTTCTTCTGCATTAGTTGAATCTAATACAATAAATAATACATATAATATGACTTCAAATAAAATTATATTTGAAGGAAATATTATTCAGAATGGTAATATTATTGGTACAAATGGTAATGATGTTATTATAGTAAAAGGTGAAATGCAAGGTGGATCAAATATTAATGCTGGTTCAGGAAATGATATTATAGTGATAATGGGAAATATTGGAGCAAATCAACCTGCAATAAATGGTGGAGATGGTACAGATATTTTATATTTAAATAAACCTGCATCTAATTATTATTTTAAAGAAATACATTTCCACGATAATTTAGATGGACATTTAGTTGACAAAACAACAGGAGAAGTTTTAGTTTTCAATAATATAGAAGGAATTGCATTTGGAGATGGAACAGGTTTAAATTGTGATGTAAATGGAGGAGTAATTAATACTATTTCTTATAAATATGATGTTGATATTAGTGCTGCATTGACAGATACAGATGGTAGTGAAACATTAATGGTAACTATAACAAATGTACCTACTGGTGCTGAATTGACGAGTGATGTATATAGTTTAGTAGATAATGGAGATAATAGCTGGAGTGTAATTATACCAAGTGATTTCACATCAATTACAGATACAATTACAATGATAGTGCCAGAAGGAGCAGAAAAAAATATTAATTTAGGAATTACTGCAAAAGCAATAGAATCAAACGATAATGATGATGGACAAAATTATTCAGAAGTAAATGATAATGATGCTCTTCCTTATGGATATGATGAAAACAGAGATATAACTGTTGAGTCAATTGATACAAATTTAGTATTAACAATTGATATTTCAGGAAGTATGAAAGATAAACTTTCTTTAGCAAAAGAAGCATTAATTAATATGATAAATAAATATGATGAGTTAGGTGATGTAAAAGTAATGCTGACAACATTTAGTGATTATGGGAATACTTTTACAAGTTCTTCTGGTGCTGTTTGGTTAAGTGCGTCTGATGCAATAAATAAAATTAATTCTCTTAGTGCAAAAGGGGGAACGAATTATGATGATGCATTATTACATGTAGTTGATGCTATGAAAAATGAATCAGCACCATTAAATGGTGAAACTATATCTTACTTTGTATCAGATGGAAATCCAACTTATGGGATGTATCAAAAGTATGGAAATTGGTATAGAGATGGAGATGGTTCACATACAACAGATGTAAATGATACAGTAGTTAATAGTTGGAAAAATTTAGATATAGACAAAACATATTCAGTTGGAATTGGAACAAGTGAATTAAATACATATTTAAGAGAAATTTCTGAGAATCCAAATGATGATGTAATAATTATAAGCAATGTAAATGATTTAAATTCAACATTAGAGGGAACAGTTCAATATTCTTCAGTTAGTGGAAATTTAATGGATAATGTTGATTTTAATGGAGATATGCCAGGAAAAATAGAATCAATTGAAGTTAATGGAATAACATATAATTCTTCTAATTATCCAAATGGAGGTATTGTTACTCTAAATAATGGTAAATTAATAATAGATTTTGATTCAGGAAACTATACATATAGTGTGAAACAATCTGATTTTACATCTGATAAGACTGAACAATTTAATGTTATTGTTTCAGATATAGATGGACAAACAACAGAATTTGATTTAAATATAGATGTGAATGTTAAAAATTCATTTACATCAAATGAAGCACCAATTGCGTATATAACTGAGGATGGTAATTCATTATTAGGTGTAATTGATGTTGATGTTATGAATTTAATAACATTGGAAAATAATCAAAAATTTGCTGTATATGATGCAGATAACAATATTCACTCTGTAACTATTTCCTCTTCAGGATTAGTATCTAGTTTATTAGGAGTAATCACAGGAAATTTAGTATTTAATCTTGAAAATACACAAGAATTTACTATATTAGGTTCAGGTACAGATAAAATAACTATTGAAGCAAATGATATTAACGGTGCTTCAACAGATAAATTTAATAGCTTATTATCAAATATTGAGATGGAATATTCAGGTCTATTGAATACATTACTTGGAACAAATGTGGATGCTTTAACTAAAATTTCTATAAGAGTTGAAGATACAAATGGATTAAGTGATATTACAAGTGTAAATGATTTAGCAGTACTTGAATTATTAGATGTAACAAATATGAAATCAGGGCAACTAATTGATGGAGTTATTCAAGGTTTATATTATGAAACAACATCTGGATTGAGTGGTTATACTGATGTAAATGGGAATTTTAATTATAATGAAAATGATACAATTACATTTAGTGTTGGTGGAGTTACAATTGGTTCTGTAAATTATAATGAAGTTGAAAGTGGAATGATTTTCTTACAAGATATTGCAGGTGTAAATAGAACAGATTTAAATGATGAATACTTAGAAAATTTAGCAGTTTTCTTACAATCTATTGATTCTGATGCTGGAGATAATATTGTTATTGATGAATCATTTAGAACTTTATTAAGTGACAAAAATATAGATTTAAGAAATATAGAAGAAAGTGATTTAAAAGAGTTTATTGAAACAATAAATGGTAATTATATTGATGAAGATTCAGCAATGGCTCATGTAAAAGAAATGCTAGAAAAATATGCATCAGTTGAAAATTTTGATGAAAGAATTTCAGATACAATTGATAACGTAGAATTTACAGCTACTTTAGGAATTAATCCAAAAGAAGGCGTAATTTATGAAACAACATCAGGAATTATAGGAATAACTGATGAGAATGGTTTATTTAACTATAAAAATGGAGATGAAATAGTATTAAAAGATGAACAGGGTAATGTTGTAGCTACTTTTAATTCTAATTTAATTGGAGATGATAACTTAATTACATTAGAGGAAATAATTTCAGAAAAAATACCAGAAGAAGGAAAAATAGAGCAAGAGATAGAAGAAATTCAATATCAATCTCAAGAAGAAACTGATAATGAAACAGTTGATGATAGTAAATTATCAGATTCAAAAGATTCAAGTATAATTATAAATGAAGATAATGAAGATATTGATCTTACATCTATTATTTCTAACAATTCTATTAGTCCTGAAATGGATTCTTTAACAAATGATAAGATTACTATACAATTAGATGATGTCACAGTTCAAGATAATGAAATGACAGTGAATGAAGAATTAGAAGATGTAATTGAACTAGATAATCCAAGTGATTGGTCAAATGCAGGAACAGAACAATTAGATGGTATAAACTACAATGTTTATACAGGAACAGGAGAAAATTCAACAGTTAAATTATTAATTGAAGATGATATAGATATTACACCTGATATATAAATACAAATAGGAAAAATTCCTATTTGTATAGCTTTTAATTTTTTATAAAGTTGGATTTTTTTAAATATGAGACAAACGAGAATTGATGAATTCCTAGAATTAGAACATCACAATAAAGAACTTGAAAAAAGAATAAAAGAAGAAGTTGCAAAGAATAGAGAAAAAGACAAATTGATGTTTCAACAAGCAAAACTTGCTTCTTTAGGTGAAATGTTAGGAAATATTTCTCATCAATGGCGACAACCTTTGATGGAAATCAATTCTTTATTTCTACCAATTGAAGCAAAAATTGCATTAGGTGAAACTTTAAATAAGGAAGAAATTTTGGAATCAATAGATAAATTAAATCATATAACAAAATATATGTCTAATACAATAGATGATTTTAAAGATTTTTTTGCAACAGATAAAGAAAAAATAAGATTCAAATTAATAGAACAAATAAATTCAACAATAAATATTATAAGTGGTGGATTAAAAGCAAATAGTATTAAACTTGATATTATAATCAAAAAAAATCCTGAATTAATTGGATATAAAAATGATTATTCTCAAGTTTTAATTAATATTATTAGCAATGCAAAAGATGTATTAGTTCAACGAAATATAAAAGAGCCATACATAAAAATAACTATTTATGAAGAAAATAATAATATTGTTACAACAATAGAAGATAATGCAGAAGGAATAAAAGTAGAACCTATTGAAAAAATATTTGAACCTTTTTTTACATATGAAAAAATTAATGGTTCAGGAATTGGTCTTTTTATGTCAAAATTAATAATAGAAAAAAATATGAATGGAAAATTAACTGCAAAAAATTCTTCAACAGGTGCATTTTTTAAAATAATTATTCCAAAAAACTAAACTAAATCAATTCATTTTTTATTCAATCAATTTTAGATATAATCCTAAAAATTTAGAAAACTTTACTCATTATTAGGATAATCATGTCAAAACAATTATTACAAAAACAAGCAGATACTATCAGATTTTTAGCAGCTGATATGGTGCAACAAGCAAATTCAGGACATCCAGGTGCTCCAATGGGATTAGCTGATATTGCAACAGTATTAAGTAAACATTTAAATGTAAATCCAGCTGATGAAAAATGGCTAAATAGAGATAGATTAGTATTTAGTGGTGGTCATGCTACAGGTTTAGTATACTCTTTATTACACCTTTGGGGATTTGATGTATCAGTAAATGATATGAAAAACTTTAGACAAACTCATTCTAAAACTCCAGGACATCCAGAATATGGACATACTCATGGAATTGAAATAACAACAGGACCTTTAGGACAAGGAATTGCAAATTCAGTTGGATTTGCTATGGCTGGAAAATATGCACAAAATCTTCTTGGACGTGATGTAATTAACCATAAAGTTTATTGTTTATGTGGTGATGGAGATTTACAAGAAGGTATCTCTTATGAAGCAACTTCAACAGCAGGGCATCTAAAACTTGATAATCTTGTAATAATTTATGATTCAAACTCTATTACAATAGAAGGCGATACAAGTATAGCTTGGAGTGAAAATGTTAAAAAAAGATTCCAAGCTATTGATTTTGAAGTAATTGAAATTGATGGACATAATTTTGAGCAAATTGATAAAGCGTTAGTTACAGCTAAAGCTGCAACTCAACCTGTACTTATTATCGCAAAAACTGCAATTGCAAAAGGTGCAGTTACTATGGAAGGAAGTCATCATTCTCATGGTGCACCTTTAGGTGAAGATGAAATTGCTAAATCAAAAGAAAAAGCCGGATTTGATCCAAAAGAAAAATTCTTTGTACCAGCAGATGTGAAAGGTGCTTTTGATAAGTTAATCGTGGGTTCTACTGCACAAAATGCTTGGACTGAATCACTTTCTGCTGAAACAAAAGCGAAAATTGAAGAGTTAAAAAATCCAAATTTTGATTCTATTGTTTATCCAACTTTTGAAGTTGATTCAAGTGTTGCAACAAGAGATTCAAATCACAAAATCTTAAATGCAATAGCACTTGCAATTCCAGGATTTTTAGGTGGAAGTGCTGACTTAGCTCCATCAAATAAAACTGAATTAAAAGATATGGGTGATTTCCCAAATGGAAGAAATATTCACTTTGGTATCAAAGAACATGCAATGGCAGCAATTACAAACGCGATGAATTTATACGGATTATTTAGAGTTTATTCTGCAACATTCTTTGTATTTAGTGATTATTTAAAACCAGCTGCAAGAATAGCTGCACTTGCAGGAATCCCTCAACACTTTATTTGGACACATGACTCTATTGGTGTTGGAGAAGATGGACCAACACACCAACCAATTGAGCATTTATCACAATTTAGAGCATTACCAAACTTTTATACATTTAGACCTGCAGATGCAAGTGAAAATGTTGAAGCTTGGAAAGTAGCACTTAAAATGAAAGCACCAACTGCTTTTGTTTGCTCAAGACAAGGTTTAAAAGTATTAAAAGATGAAAGAGCTTATGGAAATGTTTCAAATGGAGCTTATTTATTAAAACAAAGAGAAAATGCAAATATCACTATCATGGCAAGTGGAAGTGAATTAATGCTTGCTCTTCAAACAGCTTGTTCTTTAGAAGAAGAAGGAATTATTGCAAACGTAGTTTCTGTTCCTTGTTTTGATTTATTAATGGAACAAAGTAAAGAGTATGTAGAAAAAATCATTGACCCAAAAACTAAAGTATATGCAGTAGAAGCAGCGCGTGGTTTAGAATACTACAAGTATGCTGATGTTGTATTTGGTATGGAAACATTTGGAGCATCTGGACCTGCAAATGATTTATTCAAAGAATTTGGATTTACAATTGATACTTTAAAGGCTAAAATTGTTGCAGATTTTAAAAAATAGATAAGAGTTTTTCTCTTAACTATTTATCTTGAGATAAAATATTTATAATCTCAAAAGGTGAAGTTTTATTTATTGAAGCAAGTTCTTTTAAAGAGTTTGCTTTTTCAAGTTTTATTCCTGCTTTTTCAAGTTTCTCTTTAGCATTTTCAATATTTTTACTAAAAATCAGAAATGAAGTTTCAATGGGTGCTTCTAATGTTTTATTTATCAATATTGCTTTTGGATTTTCACCTGTTTTTGCATTTAAAATAAATGTTAAAGCCACGATGGAAATTATTATTCCAGCACTTAAAAAAACTTTTTTGCTAAAATAACTTTTCATTGCTTTCCAATTAAAAAAAACATGAAAGAAGATTACTAAAACAAAAACTAAACCTAATATTTCATGCATTTCTTTTGTATAATTATCCAAAATGTGAAAATACATTAAAACACCAGTTATTCCCATAACTAAAAATAAAAATGTTGTAAAAGATGTTGCAATATCTCTTTTTAAAAATTTATTCATTTTTTCCCCTTTTAAAAAGGTAATTATACAAAAGTAATTTTAATGAATTTTTAATATAATCATATATAAAGATAAGAGGGAGATATAAATGAAAATAGGATTTATTGGACTTGGAAATTTAGGTCAAGCAATTTGTAAAAGATTAAGTGATGTTGGCGAGACATTAATTGTTTACAATAGAAATAAAGAAAAAATAGAAAATTTACCTTATGAAAAAGTTGATACACCAAGAGAACTACTTTTAAAGAGTGATGTGATTTTTATGTGTTTATTTGATAGTGATGCAGTAAGTCATATTTTGTCAAGAGAAAATGGGCTTTTATGTGATGAAATAAAAGGAAAAACAATTATAGATTTGACAACAAATGATTATAAAGATGTTTTAGAATTTCATGACGCAATTAATAGTATGGGTGGAAATTATTTAGAAAATCCAGTTTTTGGTTCCGTTGCACCTGCACTTAAAGGTGAATTAACTGTTGTTAGTTCTGGAAAAGAAGAAATATTTAAAAATGTTAAACCAATTTTAGAAAAGATTGCAAAAGAGATTTTTTATCTTCCTGTACCTTCAAGTGCTACAAAAATGAAACTTATAAATAACCTTTGTTTAGGTTCATTTATGGCCACAATTGCGGAATGTACAGCAATGGCTGAAAGTTGTGATATAAATAAATCTAAAGCTTTAGAAATACTTGGAGTTGGTGGTGGTCAATCACTTGTACTTAAAGCTAAAACACAAAAATTGATAGATGAAGATTTTTCTGCACATTTTTCAAATAATGCAATAAATAAAGATTTACATCTATTACAAAATTTAGCTTATGAATTAAAAAAGCCACTTTTTAGTGCAGCAATTCCAAAAGAGTTATTCTCTAAAATGAAAATGTTAGGAAAAGGTGACGAAGATTTTTCTTCAATTTATCAATTATTTAAAAACTAAAAGGATAAAAAATGCCTCATTTACAGTTTGAATTAAATAAAAAAGTATCAAATGAAACTAAAAAAGAGTTTGTAAAAGAGATAAGAAATAGTTTTGCTCAAATCATGGATACAAAAACAGATCATATTGCTATTAGTTTAAGAGAGTATGATAAATATAGTTTAACTATTGGAAGAGCGAATGTTACTGATGATATTTGTTTGATGAATCTTGATATAAGAGAAGGTAGAAGAATTGAAAAAAGAAGAGAATTAGCTTTAAAATTTATGGATGTAATTAAAGATAACTTTGGAATAAATCCAAAAAATCAGTATATAACATTTACTGAACATAAAGGTGAAGATTTTCATTTAGTTGAAAAATATTTAGCCACATGGCAAAGTGGAGAAGATCCACTTAATTAAAAGATAAATTCAAGGAAATAGATTTGTTAAAAGGTATTATAGTTTTATTAGTATTTCAATTTTTAGGGGAGTGTATAGCTAAATTCTTTGAGTTATTAGTTCCTGGACCTGTAATTGGAATGGTTTTATTGTTATTTTTTTTATTGATTAGAAAAGGAAGTTTTATAAGTCTTGATAATGCAGTTGCACTTCATTTAAGATATCTTCCATTACTTTTTATTCCAGCTGCAATGGGAATAATTACTCAAATAGATATTATTACAAAAGAGTTTTGGGCTATATTTATAGCTCTGTTTTTTGGAACTTTAATAGCTTTAGTTTTTGCAGCTAAATTTATGGATTTTCTAACTTCAAGGGTGAATAAAGATGAATTATGAAGCATTGACAAACTATATTAGTTCTACACCACTTACTTGGCTAATTATCACATTAGCAGCATTTAAATTAGGAATAATAATTTATGAAAAGTTTAATAAACATACTTTATTACAACCAATTATTATAGCTTATGTGATTATTTTATCTTTGATTGTTTATACAAATACATCATTTGAAAAGTATTTTAAAAGTGTTGAAATAATTCATTTTTTCCTTGGACCTGCAACAGTTGCACTTGCTCTTCCACTTTATAAAAATTTGAAATATATAAAATCACTTTTTTTACCAATAGTTTTAACTCTATTTATAGCTGGTGTTTTTTCAATAGTGATTGCAATTAGTTTACTTTATATTTTTGGAGCACATCTTCCAACTATTTTATCAATGACTACAAAATCTATAACTGCTCCAATAGCAATTATAACTTCAGAACAAATTGGAGCTATTCCATCTTTGGCAGTTGGTTTTGTTTTAATTACTGGAATTGTGGGAGCACTATTTGGGACAATAGTGTTTAAAATTTTCAAAGTAAAATATGAAACTTCAAAAGGTTTTGCTCTTGGACTTGTATCACATGGAATTGGAACTGCAAGGGCAATAGAAATAAGTGAAAAAGCAGCAGCTTTTGCAGCACTTGCAATGGGTTTAAGTGGAATATTTACTGCAATTTTTCTTCCAATGGTAATTACTTTTTTTAAGTAATTACTATTTTTATAATTAATATATCAAGATATGTTGATATATTAATATTTTTATGTTAAACTTTCAAAAATCATCAAGGAGCAAGTATGGATATATTTTTAAAAACAGTTAGTGCTTTAAATGATGAGACAAGAGTAAAGATAATTAAGTTCATAAATATTTATGGAAAATGTTGTGTTTGTGATTTGGAAAACTCATTTGAAATGATTCAATCACGACTTTCACGTCATCTAAAGATTTTAAAAGAAGCTGGATTTTTAAAACTAGAACGTGATGGAAGATGGGCTTATTATAGTATTCGTTCACCTTTAGATGAGTTTAGACAAAGTTGTATAAAAGAGATAATGACACTTCAAATAGAGTTGCCAACTCTAAAAAAAGTTTGTGAGATTAAGGAATAAAATTGAAAGAGACACTTTTTGTATATGGAACACTAATGCCAAATTGTCCAAATGCTTATGTATTAGAAAATATAGTTGGGAAATTTGTGCCAGCAACTGTAAATGGAAAATTAATAGATGCCGGTTGGAGTGCAAGTATGGGTTATCCTGGGATTAGGCTTGATGCTGGAAAGGATACTATTCATGGATTTTTATTTTATTCAGATAACCTTATAAATCATTGGGATAGTTTAGATGAGTTTGAAGGTGCCGAGTTTGAAAGAACAGCTGTAACAGTAGAAAGATTTGATGAAATTGAAGTGGATACTTATATTTATACTTTAAAATCAGAGATTTTAGAAATGCATGAAGAAAAATAGATGTTAATTGCAAGTTTAATTTTTTTGATTACTTTGATATTTGTAATTTGGCAACCACGAGGTTTACAAATTGGAACAACTGCAATTTTAGGTGCAATTGTTGCTTTGATTTTTCAAGTTGTAAATTTTGATGATGTACTTGCTGTAACAAATATAGTTTGGGATGCAACTTTAGCATTTATTGGAATCATAATCTTATCTATGATTTTAGATGAAATAGGATTTTTTGAGTGGGCTGCACTTAAAATGGCAAAGTTTTCAAATGGAAATGGAATATTGATGTTTATCTATTCTATTTTACTTGGGGCTTTTGTTTCTGCACTTTTTGCAAATGATGGAGCAGCGTTAATTTTAACTCCAATTTTGTTAGCAAAAATGAGAATACTAAAACTAAATACAAAAACAATAGTTGCCTTTTTACTTGCAGGTGGATTTATAAGTGATAGTGCTTCTTTACCATTCGTATTTTCAAATCTAACAAATATAGTAACAGCAAACTATTTTAGTATTGGTTTTGTGGAGTACTTTTTTAATATGATAATTCCATTTACTGTAAGTGTAATCACTTCAATAGTTTTTTTATGGTTACTTTTACGAAAAGATATTCCCAAAACTGTGGATATAACTTTGTTAAAAGAGCCAAAAAGTGTAATCAAAAATATGAAACTTTTTTATTTTTCTTGGTTCTTTTTAGGTTTTTTATTATGTGCTTATTTTTTAGGAGATGCTTACGATTTACCTATTTCTATTTTTGCTTTAGGTGGAGCAGTTATATTTTTAATAATTGCAACTATTTCAAAAACTGTAAAAACAAAACATATTATAAAAGAAGCACCATGGCAAGTTGTATGGTTTAGTATTGGACTTTATATTGTTGTTTATGGTTTAAAAAATGCAGGATTGACAGATGAATTAAGTCAAACTTTACAATATCTTGCAACAAAAGGTGATATGGTTGCTGTTGTTGGAACAGGATTTATAGCTGCATTTTTAAGTGCAATTATGAATAATATGCCAACAGTAATGATTATGGATATAGCTTTAACTGATATTCCAAATCAAGCATTGATTTATGCAAATGTTATTGGGTGTAACCTTGGACCAAAAATGACTCCATTTGGTAGTTTAGCTACTCTTCTTTGGCTTCATGTTTTAGCAAAAAAAGGTGTAAAAATTAGCTTTTGGGAATATAGTAGATTTGGACTTATTATAACTCCTCCAGTTTTATTAATAGTTTTATTATCAATTTAAAAGGAAAAATAATGAATAAAAAAGTTTTAATTTTATGTACAGGAAATTCTTGTCGAAGTATTATTGCTGAAGCTTTGATTAATGCTAAATTAGATGGAATTAGTGCAGATAGTAGTGGAGTAAAAGCAAGTGGAAAAGTAAATCCAAATGCAAAAAAACTTCTTGAAGAAAAAGGAATTTGGAAAGAAGAATATCATTCTAAAACAATTGACAAAGTAATAGATAATGAGTATGATTTAGTAGTAACCGTTTGCGACCATGCAAATGAAACTTGTCCAATGTTTCCAAAAGCTGTAAAAGTTATTCATGTGGGATTTGAAGACCCCGATGGAAAAGGTTTTGAGGCTTTTGAAGAAACTTATAAAGAGATAGAAGAAAAACTTCTTCCAAAAATTGTTGAGGTATTAAAATAGATGTTTGATTGGCTTGTAAATTTAACTTCATTATTTGTATTTGATATTTTAGGATTGCTTAAAGGTAGTCATTTAGGTGAAGCTTTAAATTTTTTTATTTATGATACGATTAAAATTTTTATATTATTAATTACAATTATTTATATGGTTACACTTCTTAGAAGTTATTTCCCAATAGAAAAAGCAAGAGATTATTTAAGTGGAAAACATAAAATTGTTGGACATATAATGGCTGCTATTTTTGGCGTAATTACTCCATTTTGTTCATGTAGTGCAATTCCACTTTTTTTAGGATTTTTACAAGCGAGAATTCCTTTAGGAGTAACATTTTCATATTTGATTTCTGCTCCATTAAGTGATGCTGTTGTAATTGCTATGTTATTTTCACTTTTTGGTTGGAAAATAGCTTTATTATATGTAGGAATAGGTTTATTAATAGCTGTTGTATCTGGGCTTGTAATTGGAAGTATGAATTTAGAAAAAGAGGTTTTAATAGAAGTCAAACCAATAAATAGTTGTTGTAATGGCTCAAATAGTGATGAAATTTTATTTTCTCAAAGATTACAAGAGTCTTGGGAATATACAAAAGATATATTTAAAAAAATTTATTTATATGTGATAATTGGTGTTGGAATAGGAGCATTTATTCATGGATATATTCCAACAGAAATTATAAGTAAATATGCAGGTGGTGATGTTTGGTATGCTCCAATAGTTGCTGTTATTATGGGAATACCAATGTATTCAAACGCAGCAGGAATTTTACCACTTGTTGAAGTTTTAACACAAAAAGGGATGCTTTTAGGAACAGCGTTATCATTTATGATGGCGGTTGTGGCTCTAAGTCTTCCTGAAGCTATGATTTTAAAAAGAGTATTAAGCTTAAAACTTATTTCAATATTTTTTGGAATAGTTGGAGTTTCTATTTTAATAACAGGTTATTTATTTAATACTATTTTATAGGAGAAAAAATGAAAATAGAAGTTTTAGGAACAGGATGTTCAAAATGTAAAGCTTTAGAAGAAGCTGTGAAACAAGCAGTTACAAAAATTGGTGGTTTCCATGAAGTTAAAAAAGTTGAAGATATAGTTGAAATAATGAATTATGGTGTAATGAGTACACCAGCACTCGTTGTTGATGGAGTTGTGAGAAGTAGTGGAAAACAGCTAAATGTTGAGGATATTGTAAAAATATTATCAAATAATAATTAAGTTTTGAAGGATATTCTTGATAAAAGAGTTTAGTTTATATTTTTTAGCAGCTTTTTTTGAGATACTTGGTTGTTATAGTTTTTGGGTTTATTTTAAACTTGGCAAAAGTTATTGGTTTTTAATTCTTGGAGTTTTTTCTTTGATTGCTTTTGCTTATGCTTTAACACGAGTAAATTTAGAGTTTGCTGGACGAGCTTATGCTATTTATGGTGGAATTTATATTGTTTCATCTTTACTTTGGTTATATTTTGTGGAAAAACAAGAGTTTAATAGATGGGATTTATTAGGTTCTTTTGTTGTTTTAATTGGAGTTTGTATTATACTTTTGGGAAATCAAAAATAGAGAAAAATTTCTCTATTTTAATGACCACCCATAACTTTTTCTATCTCTTCTGGTTTATCATGAATTCCAAATCTATCAATGATAGTTTTACTTGCTTCATTTTGCCCTATAACTTCAACTTCTTTACCTTCTTTTCGCAGTTTAATTACTGATTTGTCTAAAGCATAAACAGCTGAAATATCCCAAAAGTGAGCTTTTGAAACATCAATGATAACTTTTTTAATATCTTCTTTGAAATCAATCATTTCATAAAATTTATCAGCACTATTAAAAAATACTTGCCCTACAAATTTATAAGTTTTTATTGTTTTATTTTCATTATAAAAAGTTTCATTGTACATAAAGTGTGAAATCTTATTTGCAAAAAATAAAGAAGCAAGTAAAACTCCTGTGATTACTCCCATCGCAAGATTGTGTGTATAAACTGTAACAAAAACTGTTGATAACATTACAAGATTTGTTGAAATTGGAAGTGTTTTTAACTCTTTTACTGAAGTCCAATTAAATGTACTAATAGATACCATTATCATAACAGCAACCAATGCAGCCATAGGAATAATAGAAATTATATCACTTAAAAATACAACCATTATCAAAAGTAAAAAACCGGCAATAAAAGTAGATAATCTTCCTCGACCTCCTGATTTGAAGTTGATAATAGATTGTCCAATCATAGCACAACCTGCCATTCCACCAATACAACCTGTTGCTATATTTGCGATTCCTTGACCTCTGGCTTCTGTTTGTTTATTACTTTTAGTATCTGTTAAATCATCAATAATGGTTGCCGTCATAAATGACTCTAAAAGTCCAACAATTGCTAAAGCAAAAGAGTAAGGAAAAATGATTTGTAAAGTTTCAAAATTTAGAGGAATTTCTGGAAATAAAAATATTGGTAAAGTGTTTGGTAATTCACCCATATCTCCAACATTTCTCACATCCCAACCAATAAAATATACAAATATAGTAAGAACTACAATTGTTATAAGAGGTGAGGGTAAAAGCTTTCCTATTTTTGGAACATAAGGAAATAGATATATGATACCAAGACCAACGGCAGTTAAAGCATAAACATGCCATGTTACATTTGTGAGTTCTGGTAGCTGAGCCATGAAAATTAAAATAGCCAATGCATTTACAAATCCAACAACAACAGCACGTGCCACAAAACTCATAAGTTTATGAATACCAATATATGATAAAAATATTTGAATGGCACCAGTTAAAAGTGTAGCAGCTAGTAGATATTGTAAACCATGTTCTTTTACTAAAGTTACCATCACAAGAGCCATAGCACCAGTAGCTGCACTAATCATCGCAGGTCGTCCTCCCACAAATGCAATTACAACTGCCATAGAAAATGAAGCATAAAGTCCAACTTTTGGGTCAACTCCTGCAATAATTGAAAAAGCAATTGCTTCAGGGATAAGTGCAAGTGCAACTACAAGACCTGATAAAAAATCAGCTCTAATATTTGAAAACCACTCTTTTTTCATGGTTTGGTACATATAATTCCTTAATAATGATTATTTTTTATTTTGATAGATAATCAGATTTTATCTAATAAGTGGTTAATAGTTGATAAATAAAAAGTAAAGAGTTAAACTCTTGACTTTTTAAATTAATTTTTATAAACTTTCAAAAGTAAAGAGTTTAACTTTATACTTTAAAGGAAGAATTATGAAAATAATAGAACATAAAAACTATTATAAAATGTCAGAATTAGTTGATTTAACAGCTTTAAGTAATCATACAATTTCATTTTATGATAAAAAAGGTTTATTACCAAACACTTTAAGTACATCAAAAAATATGAAATATTATCCTGAAATTACAATAACTGTTTTAAATCTAATTAAATATTTCAAAGATAATCTAAATTTTTCAATTGATTATATAAAAGAACTTTTTGATTATTACAAAATAAATTTTGATGACAGATCAGATTTAATTTTACAATCTATACAGATGCTTAGTAGTGAGATTAAAAATCCAATTTTAAAAAAAGATTTAATAAATCAAAATATAGATGAAGCTATAAAACTTGATTTATTAGATGATAAAGAAGTATATTTTAAAACAGAAATAGAAGTTTTAAACACTTTTAATGAATTGAAAAAATATGATATTTCAACCGAACTTATAAGTGAATATGTAAAAACAAGTAAAAAACTTGCATTACTTGAAAAAGAATTAACAAGTAAAGTTTTAGAAAGAAATGGATATTTACCTGAGCTTTTAGTTCTTGATATACTTAATTCATTTAAACCTTATATTTTCAATCGACATACCATTATTGAATTTAAAAAGGATAACTAATGACAAAAATAAATAATCTTTTATCAATAAAAATTGCATTTTTATTTGTGGTTTTTTGTAATGCAGTTGTTGATGTTGCTCATAAAGTATTACTACAAAATATTGCTTTCAAAGTTTTTGATGGAACAACACAAGTAATTTGGATTTCAGTAATCAATGCAATGATTATAATCCCATTTTTACTTCTATTTACTCTAAGTGGATATTTATCTGATAAATATAATAAAAAAAATATTATGGTTTATGGTGCGGCATCATCTTTTTTATTATCAGTTTTGATGATAATTTCATATATGAGTGAAAATTTTTATTTTGCAATGTTCTCTTTAGTTTTATTGGCTGTTCAAAGTGCTATTTATAGTCCTGCTAAATTTGGTCTTATTCTTGATATTTATGGTAAAAAAAATCTTTCACGTGGAAATGCTGCTTTACAAGCAATTTCAATAATTGCTATATTATTTTCAATTGGTGTTGCATCTTTTGTTTTTGAAAATTTTTACAATATAAATAATCTTCAAAATTTTACTTCAAAAGAAAAACTATTAACTGCAATTTTGCCATTGACTTACTATATATTACCAGTTGCTTTTTTAGAAATGGTTGTTTCATTTTTATTTTTAAGAAGAATAAATACAGTTTATGTAAAAGATGAAAATTTGACTTTAGACAAAGATGAGTTTTTTAAAGGTAAGTTATTAGTTAAAAATATAAGAACAATTTTTTCACATGATGTGATTTTTTTATCAGTTATAGGCTTATCTGTATTTTGGGGAGTTTCTCAAGCTACAATGGCAGTATTCCCATCTTTTGTAAAACAATATTTAAATATTACAGATGTATTTTTAATAAATGGAGTAATTGCAGCTTCTGGAATTGGAATAGCTATAGGTTCAGTATTATATTCAAGAATATCAAAACATTATATTGAAGTAGGAACTATTCCTTTAGCATCTTTTGGTATGGCTTTTTCTTTATATGTTTCAACAGTTGTTCAAACACCATTTTTATTGGCAATTTCATTTTTGATGTTTGGAGTTTTTGGTGGGATGTTTGTTGTTCCTTTAAATGCTTTAATTCAATTTAATGCAAAGAAAAAGGTTTTAGGAACAATATTAGCAGGAAATAATTGGTTTCACTCTTTATCAATGTTTTTGATGCTTTGTATGACAACAATCGTATCTTATTTTGATTTAGATCCATTAAAAACTATATATTTAATACTTACAATAATTGTAATAGGAACAGCATATACAATTTATAAATTACCTCAATCTTTGATTTTGCTATTCTTAAAAAGTATTGTGGGATTAAAATATAAACTTGAAGTTGATGGAATAAAAAATATACCTTCATCAGGAGGAGTTTTACTTTTAGGAAATCATATTTCTTGGCTTGATTGGGCGATTATTTTAATGGCAGTTCCAAGAGAAGTTAAGTTTGTTATGGATAAAACAATTTATAGTAAATGGTATATAAATTGGATATTAAAAATGTTTAAAGCAATTCCTATATCAAATGCTTCAAGTAAATCAACTATTCAACTTATTGCAAATGAGTTGGACAATGGTAGTGTTGTTGTACTTTTCCCTGAAGGAAGTATCACAAGAAATGGCCATTTAGGTGAGTTTAAAAAAGGATTTGAAAAAGCATTAGAGTTGACACAAACAGAGATAAAAGTTATTCCTTTTTATATTAGAGGACTTTGGGAATCTATGTTTAGTAGAGCTAATAAAAAGTTCAAAAAATCAAAGAAAACTAATAGTGTTACGGTATCTTTTGCAAGAAGTATGACGAAAGAAAGAGCAAATATTGTTAGTGTAAAAAAAGAAGTTTTTGAACTTTCTTCAAAATCTTGGAAAGAGCATATAAGAAATCTAAAACCTTTAAATGAAACTATATTTGATAGATTAAAAGAAGTTTCTTCAGAGATTGTTTTTGCTGACTCAACAGGCTTAGAGATGACAGGAAGTAAGTTTTTAACTGCATCAATACTTTTTAAAGATTTATTAAAAAAAGAGATAAAAGGTCAAAATATAGGTCTGTTAGTTCCTTCAACTGCAAGTGGTGCATTTATAAATTACACAGTATTAATGATGGGAAAAACAGCAATAAATCTAAACTATACAAGTGAGATAAACTCTTTAAAATCTTCTATTGAATTAGCAGAAATAAAAACAATAATAGCTTCAAAAAAATTTGTTGAAAAACTTGAATCAAAAGGTATAAATATAAAAGAGATTTTAGAATTGGTTGAGGTAATTTATTTAGAGGAATTAAAAACTAAGATTTCTAAAAATAAAGGCTTATTTACATATTTAAGTGTTAAATTTTTACCTGCTTGTATTTTAAAATCGATACATTTAACAAAAACAAATAAAGATGACACGGTAATGATATTGTTCTCTTCTGGAAGTGAAGGAAAACCAAAAGGTGTAGAACTAAGTGGTGATAACATTTTAGGAAATGCACAACAAATAGCAAATATTATAAATGTAAGTAATGAAGATACAATAGTAGGTTCTTTACCATTATTTCATGCTTTTGGAATAGTAGTTACAACATATTTACCATTAATTGAAGGTATAAAATGTGTTGCTCATCCAGATCCAACAGATGGATTAGGAATTGCAAAATTAGTAAGTTCTTATAAAGCAACAATAATGTGTGGAACTTCAACTTTCTTTAGATTATATGCAAAAAATCAAAAAATTCATCCTTTGATGTTTGAAAGTTTAAGACTAGTTGTTGCAGGTGCTGAAAAATTACGAGAAGATGTAAAGTTTGAGTTCAAAAAAAGATTTGGAAAAGATATTCTTGAAGGTTTTGGTGCAACTGAAACTTCACCGGTTGCAAGTTGTAATCTTCCTGATGTTTTAGCTTCTGATTTTACTGTTCAAGTTGGACAAAAAACTGGAACAGTTGGTATGGCAATTCCTGGAACTACAATAAAAGTTGTAAATCCAGAAACATATAAAGAATTGGAACCAAATGAAGAAGGAATGATTTTAATTTCAGGTATTCAAGTAATGAAGGGATACTTAAAAAATGAAGAAAAAACAAAAGAAGTTTTAAAAACTATAAAAGGAAAAACTTATTATATAACTGGAGATAAGGGAAAAATAGATGAAGATGGTTTTTTAACTATAGTTGATAGATATTCAAGATTTGCAAAACTTGGTGGAGAGATGATAAGTCTTGGTGCAGTTGAAGAGAAAATATCAAAATTATTAGATTTAAAAGATGATAGTTTAGTAGATTTTATTGTTACAAGTATTGAAGATGAAAAAAAAGGTGAAAAAATAGTATTGTTAATCTCCCATGTAAGTGAAGATTATGTTTTAACATTAAAAGATAAAATATTAAAGAATTTTGAAAATAAATTAATGATTCCTAATGATATAAAAATTGTTGATGAGATACCAAAACTTGGTAGTGGGAAGAAAGATTTTAATGCTTGTAAGTTAAAAGCAAAAGAGTGATGATTTTCAATTTCTAAAAAAGAGTCATTTGTGAGTCATTTGTTTGTTACAATTTTTTATTAACAGAAGAGATTGAAACAAAGAGTTTTAAATGAAAATATTTGAACTAAAATGCGAAGCATACTTAAAAAATTTTATTGAATTAAAAGAGAGCTTTGATGTATTGTCAAAATATATAAATTTTACGATATATCAAAGTAAAAGATTAGATCTTGAGAATAAAGATAAATCAATAAATAACTATTGTTTTAGTAATTTTTATCCAACAGAAAGTGATAGAATTTATAAAAAAGACAAAATATATAAATTTGTAATTAGAAGTATTGATAGAGAATTGATTAATGAATTAGAGATTTTACTTTGTAAAAATACAAATAATATCTTTCTTAAAGTTTTAAATGTACAAAAAAAAGTAATTGATCAATTTTTTATTCATGAATTATATAGTGCAACACCAGTTATCGTTTCTGATAAAAGAGATGAAAAGGGAAAACAACTTTTCTGGTCTTTACATTATAATGGAGATATATTGTCTTTACAAAAAAGACTTCATAATAATTTGGAAAAAAAATTAAAACAGTTTTATCAAGAAGATGTGAGTGAATCAACAAGTTTTATTCAAGAGATTGAATTAAAAAATCAAAAACCTCAATCTATTTATTTTAAAACTACAAAAGATAAAAAAGAGAAGATTGTAAGATTAATTGGTAATAAATTAAGAATTGTACCAAATAAAGATGTAATATCTCAAAAATTAGCTTTTTTATCTTTAGCAGTTGGTTTAGGTGAAAAAAGTAGTTTAGGTGGTGGATTTTGTTTGAGTAGAGGAATTTAATAAAACAGAATTATTCTGTTTTATCGCCTTTACATATTAAATCTATAATTTCATCTTGATTTGAACAGAAATTTCCATTTTTTTCAATTAAAATTAAATCTTTTGCATAACCTTTTAGAGTATGAAGTTTAGCACTTTCAATTTCAACATTAAAATCATCAAAGATTTTAGCTATATATGCAAATAAACCTTTTTGGTCTTTTGCAACTATATGCATAGATGCTAGATAAATAGTATGATTACAATCTATTTTTACATTTTCTTTTTTTATAATTGGAGTAATTAAATTTGTTGTTTTATTCATATCAAAAGAGTCTTTGATAATCTCTTCAATAAAATAAATGTCTTCATTATCAACTTTTTCAGAAAAAGAGATCTCAAAAGCTTTTTTATTATCATAAAGTTTAAAAATATTCATAGATGCAATATTTAAAAACTCTAATTTACCTAGTAAATATCCAAGATTAAGTGGAGATTTTCTGATAATTCTAATAGTAAGTTGTGCCTCATTTGTTATTTTATAAATATAGCTATCTACATCTTTTGCTTTTATTGCAATATCTAAAATATCTTCAGCTTTTAATCTTAAGAAGATTTGATTTGAAGCTATGTACATTATTTTCTTTTGTAAAATAGTTGGAAGTTCTTTATATCTTGGCAAATTTTTTATTGCATTTTGTTTTACGATTCTTCTTTTACTTTCATTTAAAAATTCTTCATCTTCAAATGCTGGTAATGATTGATAATATAACTGTTTTAATAAAGATGCTGTTGAACTATTGAAAATATTTTTCCCAACAGCTGAAATATCACAATAAGTAATTACGTACAACATTTTTAATGCATCTTTTGTTTTAATCAATCCAGTAAAGTTTAAAATAGTTTTTTCAGAATATATATCTTCATGAGTTGCCATATAAGACATCATATTATGATATCTAACTAATCTTGAACCTAATTTTATAAATTCATCATCAAAATCAAAAGATTTCATCATACTTTTAAATAATTTTTCTCCAACAATATGATGATCTTCTTTTCTTCCCTTTCCAATGTCATGTAAGAAAGCAACCAATCTTACTATTATTTTTTGTTCATTTGTAAGTTCATCAAATATAGATTTAATAAAATCGTTTTCTATATATTGAGCAAATTTTAGAGTTTTAATAGAATGAATATCAACAGGATGCGCATGATAACCGTCAAATTGTGGTAAATCAATCATAGTTTTTGTACTAGGTAGAACAGCTCTGAATAATCCAGCATTATAAATAAGTTTTATTATAGGGTATAAATTTGTTTTACATAAAAGAGCTTTAACAGTTTTTTTTAACTCTTTTGTTTGAACCTTTGGAAGTTTCGCTTTACTTAAATAGTAAATATATGACCTATCAAATTTTTCTACATTTGCTGGTAATTCAATAAGTTCTTTAAGCATATAATTTAAAGATTGAGATTTTGCACTAAATGAACAATAAAGTTCATTGTCAATTATATAAAGATTTTTTTTATATCTTTGAGTTTTTAGTTTTGCTATATTTGATGCTTCAAAAAAAGCAACTCTTGTAAATTTTTTTACCATTGTTGCTGTGAAACTATGAATTATATGTAAACAAGAGATGATTTTTGACATACAAAGTCTATCTTTTGTATATCTTGATGTATTTTTAAATCCGAGTTTAGAACTTAAATCAGGTAATATATCAAAAGTTACTTGGTCTAATTTTTTTCTAGCAATATTATGTAAAGCATTTCTAACTTGAAAAATAAATTCTAAAGCTTGTCTATATTTTTTATATTCATCTTCTGTGAATTGAGTTCCGATTAAATCTTTTGTATTAGTAACTCCATATAAAATATTAGCCATCCAATACATCATATTTGCTTCTCTTATTCCACCATATCCATCTTTGATATTTGGTTCCATCTTTAGTGGATATTTTAGCAATCTTTGTTTATGTTCTTCAAGTTTGTCTAAAATGAACTCTTTTTGATTTGTTTTTCTAATGATTTTTAGAACATTTTCATAACTAAACCATAAAATCTTTGAACCATAAATCATCCTTGATTCTAAAATAGAACTTTTTATAGTTATATCTTCTTTTACTGCTTCTTTTATCTCTTTTAATTCATGAACTCTTGAACCGAGTTTTAATCCGCAATCCCAAGCTAAAGTTATAAATTCTTCCATAATATCTTTAAGATTATAGCCTTTGATATTTTCATATAAAATCATAATATCAATATCAGAATAAATACATAATTGTTCTCTTCCATAAGAACCAAGAGCAATTAAAGAAATTGGAATTGATGTACTCATTGGTTGATGAGAACCAAAGTTTTTTCTTAAGATATATTTGTATAAAAGGATTAAAAATTTATCTGTATGTTTTGTGTGTTTTATGAAAAAATCTTTTCCACCCGTTGTTTCAACTGTTGTATCAATTGATTCTAAATAGTTTTTATAATATGTCTTAAAAACTTTTGAGATTTGAAAATCTGTAGCATTATTTGAAATTAACTCTTCAATTTGTAAATTAAGCTCTGTCATAATAAATCTTTATAAATTTCCAATTTTTTTCTTAAAGTAATTCTATTTAATCCCAAGTGTTTTGCCACTTGAACTTGTGATTTATATTTTTTTGTTGCAGCTTTAAGTAAAGGAACTTCAAAAATATATGATAAATCTTTATAAGAATTTTCTCCGTATAGATTTTCACTTATATATTTTTCTAAAAACATTAAAATCTCATGCTCACCAATTGTTTCAAAAAGATATGAAAAATATATAGATTTTCTTAAACTATGAGTATTGTTTGAAATATTAATAATAAGTTTAGATTGTGGAATTAAAGGCATATCTAAAATAGAACTTGCCTCTTGTGAGAATTTATTTACTAAAGCTTTTGTATCTTCTTCTCTTTTTGCTAAAATAGGAATTTCTAAGTTAATCGAAAAAATATCTTTTAATTTTTGATTTAAATTTTCAGTTGGCGATATAGCAATAATTCTAATTGCATTTTCTTCAATCCATTTTAAAAATAAATCAATATTTGTAATTTCATTTATTTTATCTATAATTATTGCATCATTTTGCAAAGTTAAAACATCATCTGCAATATCTTTTTGTAAATTTTTCGCTTCATAAACTTCTGATTGGGGTAAAATATATTTAGCTAAAGATTTTTTTCCTACACCACTTTCTCCTAAGATTAAAGCATTTACTTCTACTGCTTGTAAAAGTTTTGCTGAATTTAAAATCTCTTTGGAAATACTATCTTTTGCTATATATTCTTGCATATTATATTACCTCTTTTAACTCTAAAAATTTGTAGATGATTTACCATTTATAAAATATTATACTGTATAAAAATGAAAAAAAAGTAAAAAAATGTATAAAAAATAAACAATTGTAATGATAATTTAAACAAATTATTATTTAATAAAGAATATGTAATACTCTAAATAATATAATAATAAATAAAAAGGTTCTATTTGAAGAAGAAAAGTAAATATATTTTAATAAATTTTTTTGTATTGATTTTTCTTTGTTTTATTACAGCTTTTGGTGGAATAGAATTTATACTTAAAAAAGAAAAAGAACTCTTAGAAGAAAAATATAATAGTTTAACAATTAATATAAAAGATAAAATTAATTCTTTAATTCTTTCAAAAAAGAATGCAACTTTAGCTATAACTCTTACTTTATCTGAAAATGAAAATATTAAAAAAATTATTCTAAATAAAAAAGAAACTAATTTTTATGATTTAAATAATTTAAGTAAAAAATTAAAAGATTATACAGATTTTAAAAATGTTTGGTTTCAAATTATCAATAAAGATGGAATTTCTGTTTATAGAAGTTGGACAGAAAATAAGAATGATGAAATAAAATTATATAGATTAGATTTGCAAAAAATATTGGAAGAACCAAAAATAAAAAATACAATAAGTGTTGGAATTTATGATATGACATTTAAATCAATTGTTCCTATTTATAAAAATAACGATTTTATTGGAACATTAGAAGGAATAACACATTTTAATTCTATAACAAAAGATTTAAAGGATATTGATAAAGTAGAACCAATAATTTTAGTTGATAAACTTTTTACAGAACAATTAAAACAAAATAGTTTTAGTAAAATATTTTTTAAAGATTATTATATTCCAAATGTTGATGTTTCAAAAGAATTACTAACTTATTTGGAAAATGAAGATATAAAAAAATTTTTGGAAATAAATAATTATGTAATAAAAGATGGAAAAATAATTACAACTTTCAAAATTTATCAAGACGATATAAAATTAGCAGATATTTTAATATTTAAAGATTTGAATTTAATTGATATATCAGAAATAACAAAATTTAAACAACATGCTTTTTTATATTTGATTTTATTTTTGATTCTTCTATGTTTGACAGTTTTGATTATAAGTTATTATATTTATTCTAAAAGGTTAAAAGAGTTAAATGAATATTTACAACAAACAGTTAACAATGAAATAATAAAAAATGATGAAAAAAACAAACTTTTATTTCAACAAAATAAAATGGCAGCAATGGGTGAAATGATAGAAAATATTGCCCATCAATGGAGACAACCTCTTTCTATCATAACAACTTCTGCTTCTTCAATAAAGCTAAAAAAAGAGTATGGAATTTTAGAAGAAAAAGAGTGTGAAGAATCTCTTAATTATATAATTGATACAGCAAATTATTTATCAAATACAATAGATGATTTCAGATATTATTTTTCACCTGAAAGAAGTGAGAATTTATTTAAAAGTAAAGATTTGATAGATAAAGCACTAAATATTGTAAAAATTTCATTTAATACTAATGAAATAAAGATTATAAAAGAGATAGAAGATTGTGAAGTTTTAACTTTTGAAAATGAGTTATTACAAGTGATAATAAATATATTAAACAATGCAGAAGATGAATTAATAAAAAAAGATAAGAATTTTGAAAAATATATATTTATAAAATTATTTAAAGAAAAGAATAATTTGAAGATTTCTATAAAAGATAATGCAAATGGAATAAATGAAGAGATAATAGATAGAATTTTTGAACCATATTTTACAACAAAACATAAAAGTAAAGGTACTGGAATAGGACTTTATATGTGTGAAGAAATAATCAAAAAGCATATGAAGGGGACTATTAGTGTTTCAAATGAAAGATATATTTATAATAACAAAGAGTATATTGGTGCAATGTTTGAAATAAATATTCCTCTATCATAATTTAAAGGAGTTACAAATGAAATGGAAAAAGAATTATGCAGCAATATATAGAGCTAAAAAAGAGTTATTAAAACCTGTAAAACATCTTGATAAAATAAAATTAGATGAGTTAGTGGGAATAGATACTCAAAAAGATGCAATTATTGAAAATACAAAAAGATTCCTAAAAGGATTACCCTCAAATAATGTTTTACTTTGGGGAGCAAGAGGAACAGGAAAATCATCATTAATTAAAGCAATTTTAAACAAGTTTAAAAAAGATGGATTACGACTTATTGAAATTGATAGAGATGATTTGGATGACTTGATTGAAATATCAGATTTGATAAGAGAAAAACCATATAAATTTATAATTTTTTGTGATGATTTATCTTTTGAAGAGGGCGAAAAAGGATATAAAGGTTTAAAAAGAATTTTAGAAGGTTCTATTGAAGCTCCAGCTTCAAACATAAAAATATATGCAACATCAAATAGAAGACATTTAATAACAGAATATCAAAAAGATAATGAAGGTACAAAAATTGGAAATAATGGTGAAATTCATTATTCAGATAGTGTTGAAGAAAAAATTTCATTAAGTGATAGATTTGGATTATGGTTATCTTTTTATCATGGAACGCAAGATGATTATTTAAAAGTTGTAGATTTTTATTTTAAAGATTGTGAGATAGATAAAGAAGAACTATATAAAGAAGCATTAAGATTTGCTCAATTAAGAGCAAGTAAAAGTGCAAGAACTGCAAAACAGTTTTATAACACTTATTTTAATAAAGAGATGAAATAATTTTAAAATTAAGAAATTTATTTAAAAATAAATTTCTTAATTTTGTGAATCAGAAGATTGTTTATATTTTTTTGATGAAAAATATATAAATACAGTTAAAGAGATAAGAATTAAAGCAATTCCTGCAATTAAATAAAAAGCATTAATCATCTTATCATAATCATTAATCGCAATTTTAAATACGACAATTAAAGCTTCAATAGATAAAGCAATAATAATCGTAGTCAAAAATTTTGTTAATAATTTTGTTTCAACTCTTGAATTTTTTGAATATGATTTAAAAAATACTTCTTGTTCTAGAATAGTTTTAGCTAAATCAAAAATAGCTATACTTAAAGTTAACGCAATTATAGGTTTAAATATCATTTCTAATGCAATATCATGTTTAGAAAAAATATAAAGAATAAAATCGTATAAAGAAAATAAAATTGTTGCAAGAGCTAAAATCATCATTGAAAATCCTGCAAGTATATAGAAACCTTTAGTAACACTATGAAAAGGTTTATTTAATTCAATTAGATTTAATTTTTGTAATAATACATCAATTTGAAAATCTAAAAAAAAGATTTCATCTCCTTCTTTTATTGTAACCGTTACACAAGTACTTTTTGTTGCACTACTTATATATGGTTTTGAAAAAGCCATATTTGATTCTTTAAAATGTAATTTAGAAATTAGATGTGAACGGTCTTTATTTTTTGCACTTTCATCGACTTTATATCGATAAAAATTATTTGAAGTTTGGATTTTTGTCTCTTTATCTATAATATAAACAAGTTCAAGAGAAGGAAATATTTTATAAAGTTGTTTAAAATCATTTTTTTTGTGGATTGATAGATTTCCAATATTTTTTAAACTCTCTAGCAAAAAATATTCTATATCTTCTTGATGTTGCGTATAAGTTTCAAAAAATTCTTTCATAGTAATCCTGTATATTTTTTATTATATTATATAAAAGAATTTGATTAGTAAGTTAAAAACCATTGTATACTAACTAATCAGATGTTGATTTTATTGTGTAATGTTAAATTCTTTTATCATATTATTTGCAAGTAAATTTAGATTTGCTTTATCTAACTCTTTTTCTACACCTTTTGATAAATCAATAATATTTTGGTGAAATTTTTCTAAAAATTTTAATATTTTAGGATCTTTTTTAGATGGATTATTAACAGATACACCTTCATCTAACATTTCAATAACTAAATCTTTTTTTCCCATAAAAGCTGCATAATTTATAGGTTTAACTCCAAATATATCAGGAATATCAACAATATCTTTATTATAGTGATGAATTAATTTGAAATATTTTGTAGTATTTTTTAAAATGCAATTATTAATGATACTTCTTCCTTTTGAATCAGTGATAAAACAATCAGCTCGTAATTCTAATAATAATCTAATTGTATATTCACATTTTTCAGTAACTGCAACATGTAAAGCTGTAAGACCTTCATTATTTTTTGCATTTATATCTACACCAGAATTAATAAGACTTTTTAAAGTGTTTAAATATAGTTTTTTATCTTTTATTTTACCTTGATAGTTATATTGCATTAGTTTAAATACAATGTTATTGCCATCTTTATCTTTTTGATTTAGATTAATATTTTTTATTCTTAGAATTTTAAACAATTTGAAGTTAAAATATAAGATAGATTGAAAGAAAATTGGTTCACCTTTTGAATTTAGTTTATTTAAATCTATTTTGCAATTTCTTAGAAGATTTTCTAAAACAGTTGGATATTCAGCATCTTCATTTAAAAGTATCTCATATTCAAAATCTAACTCTTTTCTATTTTGAACATGTAAAATTATATCTATTAAGATTTCTATAATTGATTTGCCAAATTTATTTTCAAGTGTTGGATTAGCTCCTTTTTCCAAATAAAGTTTTATTAAATCACTATTTCTTATACCATTTAATACTAAAATTGATAAAACTGTTTCTCCATCAATATTTTCATGATTTAAATTAACATTAGAATTTTCAAGAAATAAATTTATTAATTCTCTATCTTCACTTTTTGTCGCTAAAAAGAAAGCATTTTCTCCTTTATTGTCTAATGTTTCGACATTAACTCCTAAATTTATAAGTTCTTTAATCATTTCAAAATGGCTAATTTTTTCATTTTCATCTTTTGCATTTAAAAAATAATTGATTGATTCCATTAATAAAGTAGTGTTTTGTGAACTTTTACTATTTATATTACAACCCAATTCAACTGCTTTTTGAATAATACTAATGTTTTCTATACCTTTAGTAATGGCATAAAATAAGAAGTTTTTTCCATTTTTATCTAATATTGTAGGATTTGCACCTAAATCTAATAATAATAAAGCAAGATTATTGTTTTTTAGAACTATCTCTTTTTGTAAGATAGTATTTCCTTCTTCATTTATTTGATTAATATTTATTTCTTGTAAGGAAGCGACTTTTTTGATAATCTCTAAGTTTCCATTTGCTATCGCATCAAAAATCAAATTATTTCCATGAATATCACAATTTCCCAAATTTGTAGTTACTTCAATTAAAAAATTTACTATTCTATTGCTTGCACTAATTACAGCATCTTGTAATGCAGTTCTTCTATAAATATTTAAATGATTTATGTTTGCATTATGTTCGATTAGAAGTTGCATAATAGCACTACTTTTTGAGTGAATAGCATAAAATATAGCTGTTTCTTTTTGATTATTTTCAATTTCAGGACTTACTCCTTGATTTAATAACCATAATACTGATTCATATAAATCTTTTTTACAACAATAATGTAAGATATGTTCATCTTTATAATAATATGAATTTAAATCAATATCTAATTGATTGTATATTTTAGTTATTTTTTCTAAATCTAATGAAGAGGATATTAACTCTTTTATAAATTCTTCTTCCGTAAATTTAGTCTTTTTAAGAAGTTTGCTAAACATTATTTTTGCCCATTTTTTTATGATAATTTATTCGTGATTATATAATAAAAAATTTAAATTTTTTGTTTTATGTCAGAATAAAAATAGAAAACAACTATATTGTATAAAAAATATACAAATATATATTTACATATTGTTTAGAAATTCCTATAATTTGTTTAGATAAATTGACAAAGGAGTCTTATGGAAAATTTTACTGATGTAAAATATATTTTAGATGGTTTTCTGTTTGTATTTGCAGGAATCCTTGTAATGTGGATGGCAGCAGGTTTTGCAATGCTAGAATCAGGTTTAACAAGAACTAAAAATACAGCAACAGTATTAACAAAAAATGTTGCTTTATTTGCTATTTCTTGTATCATGTTCTATTTTGTAGGATATAACTTTATGTATGGTGATGGAAGTGCATTTATTGGAAGTGGAGCAATGTTATCTGGAAAAACAAATGAAGAAATGGGTTATCCAGTAATGGCTGACTTCTTCTTCCAAGTTGTTTTCGTAGCAACAGCTGCATCAGTTATTTCAGGAACAATTGCTGAAAGAATGAAATTATGGCCATTCTTAATATTTACAGTGTTTTTATCTGGATTAATTTACCCAATTCAAGGTCACTGGACATGGGGAGGAAGTGAATTAGGTGGTTTAATTGCTGGATTCTCTGACTTTGCTGGATCAACAATTGTTCACTCTGTTGGTGGATGGGCTGCATTAGCTGGTGTATTAATCTTAGGAGCTAGAAAAGGTAAATATACTAAAGATGGTCAAGTAAAACCAATGCCAGGTTCAAATTTACCATTGGCTACTTTAGGTACATTTATTTTATGGATGGGATGGTTTGGATTTAATGGTGGTTCTCAATTAGCTTTAGGTTCAAAAGAAGATATTGATGGTATTGCTTCAGTAGTTGCAAGTACAAATATGGCAGCTTGTGCAGGTGCTATAATGGCTGCAATTTTAACTCAACTAATTTATAAAAAAGTTGATTTAACTATGGTTTTAAATGGTGCATTAGCAGGGTTAGTTTCTTGTACTGCAGGTCCAGATTTAGGTATGAACATTGCCTTTATTGAAGGATTAATTGGTGGTGCATTAGTTGTATTTGCTGTACCATTCTTTGATAAAATAAGAGTTGATGATCCAGTTGGAGCATTATCTGTTCACTTAGTTGCAGGTATTTGGGGAACATTAGCTGTAGGTATTTTCAATCCTGAAGTTGCTTTATTAGCTCAAGTTAAAGGTATAGTTGTAATTGGAGCATTTGTATTCATATCATCATTCATTGTATGGAAAATCTTAGATTTAATCATGGGATTAAGAGTTGATGAAGAAACAGAAGTTAATGGTCTTGACATTCATGAAACTGGATTAGAAGCTTATCCAGAATTTAAAAGAGCGTAATTAAGGATAAATGATGAAAAAAATTGAAGTAATAATTAAACCTTTTAAATTAGAAGATGTAAAGGATGCTTTAGTTGAAGCAGGTATTACAGGTATGAGTGTTTATGATGTGAAAGGTTATGGAAGACAACAAGGACATAGTGAACTTTATAGAGGTGCAGAATATGTAGTTGATTTTTTACCAAAAATCAAAATAGATGTTGTTGTAAAAGATGAAATGGTTGAAACTGTGATTAATGCAATCGTTAATTCAGCAAAAACAGGAAAAATTGGAGATGGAAAAATATTTGTTTCATCTTTAGATGAAGTTGTAAGAATTAGAACTGAAGAACGAGGAAGTGAAGCAGTTTAGTTTTTCTACTTGTAGTAAGGAAATAACCTTTCCTTACTATGTTGTATAAAATATATACATTAAGTTCTTAAAATATAAAATATATACTGTTATAATATTCAAAAAAGAATAAGGAATATTATGAGTATAGAATCATTATCTTACATAATTGATACTTTGTATGCAATCTTTGCAATGACGTTGATTATTTTTATGGTTCCCGGTTTTGCTATGTTAGAAGCAGGAATTGTAAGAACAAAAAATGTTACAGCAGTATTAACTATAAATACACTTATTTATGCAATAGCATCATTATCTTTTTTATTATTTGGTTATTCATTGGCTTTTGGTGATTTAGGAAGCGATACGATGAGTAAGTATGCAGCATTTTTATTTCAAATGGCTTTTGTAGGAAAAGTTATAAATATTATGAGTGGTGGAGTTAGTGAACGAGTAAAAATAATACCACTTGCGATATTTACAATAATTATGGCTGCAATTTTATATCCAATTGTTGTAAATGTAACTTGGGGAGCAAATTTTCTTGAAGGAACACTATTAGAATTATCAATGTATGATTTAGCTGGTTCAACAGTGATCCACAGTACAGGAGGTTGGGCATTATTAGCTGCAATATTAATTATTGGTGCTAGAAAAGGAAGATACACTCCTGAAGGAGGAATTAGAGTAATTCCTGCTTCAAATATTCCTTTAGTAACATTAGGTGCATTTTTATTATGGATTGGTTGGTTTGGATTTAATGGTGGAAGTGTAGGTTCAATAGCATCAAAAGAAAATGCAGATTTAGTTGCATTGACAATAATGAATACAAATACAGCAGGATTAAGTGGTGCAATAATAGTTGCGATAATTATGCAAATAATTTATAAAAAACTTGATTTAACAATGATTTTAAATGGAGCATTAGGTGGTTTAGTTGCAATTACAGCTGGTCCAGATTTATATGATATTTATACACCAATTTTAATTGGTTCAATAGGTGGAATTTTAGTTGTAGTTGCAGTTCCAATGTTCGATAGATTGAGAATTGATGATCCAGTTGGAGCATTATCTGTTCACTTAGTAAATGGAATTTGGGGTACATTAGCTGTTGGTATCTTTGCCTCAAATGGAAATGATATAACACTGTCAGGACAATTAAAAGGAATTTTAATTGTTGCAATTTTTGCATTTGTTAGTTCATATATTGTTTTATTTTTAATTAATAAAATAATTCCACTACGTGCAGGAAATGATGATGAAATGCAAGGATTAGATGTTGGAGAATGTGGACTTGAAGCTTATCCTGAGTTTAAGCGAGCATTCTAATATTAATTTAAAAAAATTTTGTTAAAATATAAGAACTAAAAAAAGGATTAATAGTGAAAAAAATTGAAGCTGTAATTAAACCATTTAAACTAGAAGATGTGAAAGATGCATTAGCACAAGCTGGTGTAACAGGAATGACTGTATCAGACGTAAAAGGTTATGGAAGACAACAAGGTCATAGTGAACTTTATAGAGGTGCAGAATATGTAGTCGATTTTTTGCCAAAAATTAAATTAGAATTAATTGTTGCAGATGAAAGTGTTGATGCAATTATTTCAGTAATTATAGAATCTGCAAAAACAGGAAAAATTGGAGATGGAAAAATCTTTGTATCACCAGTTGAAAAAATTGTAAGAATTAGAACAGGTGAGCAAGACGAGGAAGCTATTTAATGGCTGAATTGACATTTGAAATTAATGAACCATTAGATATGCATCTGCATTTAAGAGATGCAGATATGTTAAAACTTGTAGGTCCATTAACTTCTAAAACATTTAGTGGTGCACTAATTATGCCAAATTTAGTACCACCAATTACTACAAAAGAAGCATTATTATCATATAAACAAAGAATTAAAGAAGCTTGTAAAGATGATAAATTTGAACCATATGTAACACTGTTTTTTAAAAATGATTATTCATATGAGTTTTTATCAGATGTAAAAAATGATATTATTGGAATAAAACTTTATCCTGCTGGAATTACTACTAATTCAGAAACAGGTGTTGCTTCAATGGATGTTGAAGTTCTAAGACCAACTTTAGAATCTATGAGTAAATTAGGAATTCCATTATGTATTCATGGTGAAACAAATGGGTTTGTAATGGATAGAGAAAAAGAATTTATGCCAATTTATGAATCTATTGCAAAATCTTTTCCTGATTTAAAAATCATAATGGAACATATTACAACAAAAGATGCAATAGAATTATTGGATAAATACAACAATCTATTTGCAACAGTTACTCTTCATCATTTAATAATCACACTAGATGATGTTGCGGGAGGAATGTTAAATCCGCATCTATTCTGTAAACCAATTGCAAAAAGACCAGAAGATAGAAGTGCATTATTAAATGCAGCATTAAAAGCTCATCCAAAACTCATGTTTGGTAGTGATTCTGCTCCTCATCCAAAACATAAAAAAGAGTGTTGTGGCTGTGCAGCTGGTGTATTTACATCACCAATTGCATTACAGGTTTTGACTGAACTTTTTGAGAAACATAATGCACTTGACAAACTAAATGCTTTCGTATCATTAAATGCACAAAGAATTTATAATTTATCTTTAGAGAAAAAAACTATCAAATTAGTAAAAAAAGATTTTATAGTTCCAACAATTTATGAATATAAAAATGAAAATGTAGTTCCTATGTATGCAGGAGAAACAATTTCATGGAGTATTGAAAGTATCAATTAAAAAAGGAAATAGTTAGAAATTAACTATTTCTTTGATTTAAAAGTTTTCTAATATTTTCAGCAGTCTCTTTTGCTTTTATTTCTCTTTCTTCTCTCATAGCTCTTAGATTTTCTAGAGTTTCTTGTTTTTCTTTATCTAAATTTGATTTAATTTGTATAGCTTTTCTATTATTTGATATTCCAGATATTGCAGAAAATTTTTCTTTTTTATTTATGTAAATAGTAGCTGATGAAGAAGTTGCATTTTTATTGAAAACTATAACATCATTTTCTTTTAAATTTAAAATTTCTTGAGTTGTTAATTCAGTTTCTGCCATAATAGATTCGATTTTCATTCTAGCACCAGAGATTAAAGTTTTTATATCTCTTTTTCTACTTGATTTTCTATTTTTACCTTCACTAAATATTTTTTCAACAATTTTATTTAAAAGAGGTTCAAAATATGAAATAGGGTAGCAAATAGAGAGAAAACCTGATTCTTCATCAATTGTTATTTCTAAAACAACAAGTAAAACAATTTCATGATCAGAAACTATTTGTATTGCATTTGCATTTGTATCTCTTGATTCTATTTTAAAATTCAGACTTGAAATATCACTCCAAGTTTTATATAATATTTTAATAAACATTTTGTAGAAATGTTCAAGAATTTCAACTTCAATTTCTGTTAATTCTCTATCAATATTATCTGTTGTATTAACAGCACCTGAACCTAATAAATCAGCAATTATTTTATGTGAAATTGCAGGATTACATTCAACAACAATTCTTCCATCAAGTGGTTTTATAGAAAGAGTATTTAAAGATGTTATTTGGGGAATTGATAAAATAAATTCTCCATATGTCATTTGTTCAATAGAATATAACTTTATATCAACAAGTTTTCTAAGCATAGAAGATAAGTCATTAATAAAATCTCTTAGCATCTTATCATGCATAGTAGAAAAAGCTTTTAATTGGTCAACAGTAATTCTATTTGGTTTTTTAAAGTCATAAATAGAGTAATTTTTTTCTTTTGATACAACTTTATCAAGAGGATTAGTACCATCAATATCCTCTCCTTGTTCAGCAATGTCTAAAAGAGCATCAATTTCATCTTGACTTAAAAATTCAGCCATATTATCCTCTTACCTCAATATCTACATCAATTGCACCCATTTCTTTTATCATTTTTATCGTATCAATAATTTCTGTCATTGGCAATTTCATAACTTTCATAGAACGAACTAAATCAGATATTGTAGGTGTTCCTTTAGTATTTATCATTGCATTATCAATATTTATTATAGGTTTATCTGCAATTTTAACATTGTCTCCAATATCAACACCTGGATTCTTTTTTGAATCATTCCAATCATTATCATTTAAAGGTGATTTATCTATTCTAATTGTAAATTTATCTCTTGCAATTGTAACAGGATCAATTGGAATATCTCCCCCTGTAATTATAGATTCTCTACTTAGGTCAATAATAACTTTCTTTTTAAATGTAGAATCTAATTCTATATTTTGGACAATAGATAAAAACTTAACCATAGAAATATTTTCTGGTTTCATAATTTCAATAGTTCTTGTATCAAGAGCAGTTGCTAATTTTTTATTAAATCTTTCATTTACTTTTGTTTCAATTAAATCAGCATTTCTTGCAGAATTTTTTAATAAACTCAATTGAATAGAATTTTCATCTTTTAAATTATAATCAATCTCATTTTCAACTGTTGCCCCATCATAAATAAATCCAGTAGTTTTGTTATTTTCATTTGAAACAATCGTTCCTTGAGCTAATGCATAAACATTACCATCTACACCTTTTAATTGTGTTATTAATAATTCTCCATTATCTACAGATTTAGCATCACCAATAGTTGAAACTTTTACTTTTATTTTATCACCTTGTCTAGAAAATGGTGGTAAATCTGCTGTTACCATAACAGCAGCAATATTCTTTGAATTTATTGATCCAGCAGGAATTTTTATGTAAGAATTTCTAAGAAGATTTTGTAAAGATTGCATTGTAAATTTTGATTTATCACCAGTTCCAGGAAGTCCAACAATCAAACCATAACCAATTAATTGATTTTCACGTATTCCAATTACATTTGAAATATCTTTGATAGTCTGCGAATACAAAGATGATAAAAATAGTGTAAGTATAAAAAAATATTTCAATATCATCCTCCATTATTAAGTAAGAAATATTTTATCGAAAATTTAATAAAAAAAGGTATAATCTATCATAATAAAATCATCACATAGGGTTCTAGTATTGAATATTTATATATATGGTAATCAAAGTTTTAAAAAAGAGATTCTTGAAACATTAGAACATTCAAATATTAAATTTAAACTCGATACAGATACTTCAATTAAAGAAATAAATAAATTATCTGAATTAAAACAAACTATTAGAACTTATCCAAAAGAAATATATTTAATTGATGATGAAAAAATAATTAAAAAAAATTCATTAAATAAAAAATTAAAATTTTTTATACCAAAAGATGGGATAGAAGAAGAATTTTTACTTGATAATGGAATTGCTGATTTATCAATAGATTCTTTAAAAGAGATACCTAAATATATAATTAGAAAATATGAAGAACAAAAAGATTTAGAAGAAAATGATAAAAACGTATCTTTAGAAAATGAAGATGGAATAGAAGGAAAAAATAAAAGTATTGAACTTGATGAAGAATTAGCTCAACTTTTAGTCAAAGAATCAATTCCTGAAGAAAAAAATATTATAGAGTCAAAAGAAGAAAATTTAGATGATTTGTTTGATACAATGGGTTCAGGTGTAAATTTAGATGAATTAGAGAATTTAATTGGAAAAAATGAAGAAAATAATGCAAATATTTTTGATAATGAATCTGATAAAAATTTAGATTTTAATGATAATTTTGGACTAAATAATATATCATTTGACTATGATGATAAAGATATTTTAAGTGAGCAAGAAGAACCTTTAAATGATGAAGATATACTTGCGAACTTATTAGATGAAAATATTGAAGATGAAGAAGATTCAATAGAAGAAGTATTTGAAGATGTTGATTTTTTAGAAGAAATTTTTGCTAAGAAAGATAAAGATGAAAATGAAAAAGCTGATGATTTTGAGAATTTTGTAGAAGAAAAAGATGAAGATCTTGATGATATAAATTTTTTTGAAGAGAAAAAAACAGAGTTAAAAGATATTGAACCTTTAAAAGGAGAAAAAATGAGTGATGATGAATTTTTTGAGTTAGATTCATTGAATGAAAAAGATTTATTAGAAGCATTAAATTGTACAGATACAAATGAGTCGAAGAGTGAAAAAATAGAATCTAAACAAGAAATTGTGAAAAATAATAGCGAAACTCTAAATATTAGTAGTTCAAATGTTGATGATCTTTCATTATTAATTTCTAAATTATTAAATAACAAAACATTAGAAATAACAATAAAAATTAAAGATTAGGTATGGATTTAATAGCAATTTCTGAAAATACTGTGAAAATAATTTTGATTCTTGGTTTGCCATCACTAATAGTTAGTATGATTATAGGACTTATAATATCTATTTTTCAGGCTGTAACACAAGTAAGTGATGCATCTTTATCTTTTGTTCCTAAAATGATTTTTGTATCTGCTTTTATTTTAATTTCTCTTCCTTGGATTGGGGATCACATTGAAACATATACTAAAGATTTATGGAATTTAATTTTAGTATTTGGTAATTAATTTGATTGAAAAATTATATAATTTAAAAAAAAATCAAACAGATCAAAAATTAATGCAAAAGGCATTAATTGAAACAAAAATAGAAAAAATAGATTTAGAAATATCTTTTACTCAAAACAAAATTGATACAGCAACAGTTGAAAAACATGGTGCTATATCAGATTTTATGATTTTAACAATGCATAAAAACACAATGAAAATGTATATTCAAAATCTTAAAAATGAAAAAACAAGTTTAAATAAACAACTTGAGGTTCTTGTAAAAGAGATAATTGAATTACAAAAAGAAGCTGAACAATTTAAATATATTTTAGATGAAGAAAAGAAAGAAGCATTTAAAAAGGTATTATTAGCCGAAGAGGAAGCATCTAGTGAATATATGCAAAGTAAATATATAAAAGATAAAGGAGAAAATAAATTTGTTCAATAAAATATTAATAATAGTTTTTTTAGGACTTTATCTAAATGCTGAGGAAACAAGTAGTTCTTTGACTAGACAGAAAATTGAGGTTATGGAATTAAAAAAAGAGTTAAATAATTTTTATAATGAAAAAGAAAAAGAGTATCAAGATAGAAAAAAAGAGTTAGAAAATATTCTTACTCAAATAGAAAAAGAGAAAAATGAAATAAAAAAATTACATGATGATAATCTTGAAATTTTGAAGGATATAAAAGGAGAAGTTGAAAGTAAAACTTCTAAAATATACAATGCAATGAAAGCAAAAAATGCTGCTGAAATTTTTAATCAAATGATTAGTGAAGGCAAAATTGATGATGTTTTTGATATAATTTTAAAATTAAAAGAGAATAATGTAACTCAAATAATGAAATTTTTAAGTGTACCAAATGCTTCTATACTTACTCAAAAACTTGAGAATTACAATATAGAAAATGAAAAAAAGGATTAATATGGCAGAAGAAAATAATCAAGAAAAAAGTTCATCTGGAGGAGGAAAAGGATTAATTATTGTATTAATCGCTTTAGTTGTAATTTTATTAGTAGCTGTTGTAGGAGGAGGTTATTTTTTATATTCACAAGGTGTTTTAAGTGGTAATAATCAGACTACACAAGAAGAAGTTAAAGCTGAAGCCTCAGATAAAGGAGATTCTTTTAAAGCTGACATAAATGATTTGGTACTTAATTTAACTGATTCAAGAGGAAAAGAAAAATTAATGAAATTGTCTTTTTCTATAAAGAGTACAGAACCAACAATTGCTGCAATTGTAGAAGAGTACAAAGCAGAGATAATTGATGTTGTAATTTCTCAAATAAGCGCAAGAAGTTCAGAAGAATTATTGACAGTGGGTGGAAAAAATTTATTAAAAGATGAATTGATTCAAGATATAAATAATGTAATAAATAATGTTACACAATCAAATAGTAAAATAGCTCGGAATAGTGTTCAAACGATATTATTTACTACTTTTGTAATTAAATAATGATAGTTGCAGTAAAAAGAAATCGAAAACAAAAATTTATTAAACTAATATCATTAGTTGTATTAGTCGCTATGTTTGGTGGCTATTACTATTATATGAATAAAACTTTTGAAGAAAAACAAAAACAAGAGTTACAAGAAAAACAAGCTTTAAAAATTGAAGAAGAAAAAAAAGAAAAAGCTAAAAAAAATTTGGAAAGAGCAATTCTTTCTGAAGTAGAAAAAGCTGTTGACTTAGTTGGTCAAGAACATATTAAACATGTAAAATTAATTGAAAACAAAGTTGTAATAGTTTGTGAGCCAGATACAAATTTAGATGCCTTGATTGTTAGATATGGAGTTATGGCTTTGATAAAAAGAACTTTGACTGAAGTAATTGTGGCTGTTGATATAAATTTTATTTTAAAAAGTAAATCAAATGAAAAAAAATAATCTTCTACTAATATTTTTTTTAGGTTTTTTTGTTGGATGTAGTACATCAGAACCGGAATTAGAATTTAAAAAACCCGAAATACAAATTCCTAAAAAAGCTCCTGAAGCAAGAAAAAATAAAGGTTCTTTATACTCAATGCAAGGGACATCTTTATTTGCTGACAAGAAAGATTTACAAGTTGGTGATATTATTCAAATTGTAATTAGCGAAGATCTAACTTCAAAAAGTAATAATAAAAGAGAACTGACAAATACTAGAGATAATAGTTTAGGTGGAGGCTTATTCTCTGCAACTGGTACAAATGCTTTAAGTGGCGTAGCAGGAAATGTAACAAAAAACTTAAATGCAAATCTTGGTGTTAATTTTGGAACAAATAGTTCAACTTCTGATAAAGGAAAAGTTAAAACAGAATTAGATGAAACTTTTAATACAACAATCTCTGCAATTATTGAAGAAACTTATCAAAATGGTAACTATTATGTTAAGGGAAAAAAAGAGATGTTAATTGAAGGTCAAAAACAAGAAATTGTTATAAGTGGTGTTATTAGACCTTATGATATAACATCAGATAATTCAATTAATTCATCACAAATCGCAAATCTAAAACTTATGTATAATAAAGATGGTGTTGAATCAGATATTTTAGATACCCCTTGGGGATTAAAATTTGTAAGAGCAATTTGGCCATTTTAATCTAATTTTAAGAAATGTAATGCGATAATTTTATAAATTATAAAGGAGTCACTATGTTAAGTACATTGAACGTGTCATATACTGGGCTTAGTGCTGCAAAAACTGCAGTTGAAAATGTATCTAATAACATAGCTAATGAGAATACTCCTGGATATAAAAAAAGAGTGGTTGGACTTAGTGAAATAGGTCAAATAGATTCTTTATTTGCAGCTCGTGGTGTAAACGTTGATGGTGTTTATAGAGTAACATCCCAATATGTATATGATAAGCTTATGAGTGAAAATTCAAAGTCAAGTTATTATAGTAAGTTATCAAATATGCTTGGAAATGTAGAAGCAACATTTAAAGAGACAGAAGATAGTGGTTTTTCTGTTGATTTAAATAGATATTTTCAAGCAGTAGAAAATTTAAGAACAAATCCAAATTCAGAAGTTTATCAAAGTGCATTAAAGAGCCAAGGTTCTATTTTGGTAGATTCTTTGCAAAATCTTTATTCGAGTGTTGAGAAACAACAAGAATTTGAAAAAACAGAATTAAATGCAAATGTTGAAAAGATAAATTCTTTATTAAAAGAAATAGGTGATGTTAATGATAAAATACAAAAGTATGCAACAGCAACAAACGATTTATTTGATAAAAGGGATCAATTAGAATTAGAGTTATCTAGTTATGTTGATATAAGTGTGAGTAGAGAAGACAACTTTTATGAACTAAAAATTGGTGATACAGTTGCAATTAGTAATAATACTATTGTAAGAACAATAAGTGTTTTAGAAAATGATACACCTCAAGTGGATAAATTTAATTATGTAAAATATAATAGTAATAATACATTTGAAGTTTATGATTCTTTAAAATATAATGAAGATTTTACATCAAAAAATCTTGATTTAAATGATGTTGTAACTTATAAATTAAATAATGAATTTGAAGTTTCAGTTACTATTGGTGAATCAATCACAATGGATTGGAATGGAGATGGAAGTGAGACAACAGAAGTTGTATCAGAATCAAATCTTACAAGAGCAATGGTACATAAAATTAATTCTGATCCAGATTTAAAAAATTATGTTACTGCATATAATGGTGATTATTCAATTGATGACAATGGTAATAAAATCATAAATAATAATCAAGATAATTTTTTAAGAATAGAATCAAATTTACCTGGAATATCAAATGAATTTGAAGCAAGAGTAAGTATAGAAAAAAGAAATAATAGTGATTCTACAATAGTTGATAGTAGAGAATCAGTTTATAAAAATGAGAGTGAGAGTAAAGAACCTAAATCAGAAGTTTCAATTGCAACTTATGATAGAGAAATTACATTAAAAAATGGAATGATAAAAGCTCAACTTGATAATTTATCTTCAACATCACCTAATAATAAATATCAAGTTTACCTTGATAAATTAGATGAATTTGCTCAAACTTTAGCTGATATAACAGATAAATATATAAAATCAGGACCAAATGATTATATTTATGGAGAGGCTGCAAGTGATGAATCTTTAGGGATAATAAATTCTCTAGGATTATTTAGCGGAGCAAGTGTTAAAACATTGAAATTTAGTAAAAATGCAGTGAATGATTTAAAACAAGAAGAATTAGATTATTTAGCAACTATCCAATGGAAAAGTAACTTATCTTATGATGGAAAAGCTCAAAATATTACTTCTTCTAAAACTACATCTTTATTGGAGTTTTATAGAGATTTAAGAGTAAGTATTTCCGCAGATAAAGAAAATACAAAATTTTTACAAGAAACACAAAATGATATAAAACAATCAGTACAAAGTTCTTATGATAAGCTTGTAAAAGTTGATAAAGATGAAGAAATGTTAGATTTAATGAAATTCCAAGCAGCATATACAGCAAATGCAAAAATTGTAACTGCAATAGATGAAATGTTACAAACTTTACTTGGATTAAAAAGATAAAAGGATAAATCATGGCTAGTGGAATATTAGGATTAGGTTCAGGACAAGCAGCTTCTTTAAATAGTGATTTAATTGAAAAATTAAAAACAGCAGAAAGAAAAGCTACTGTTGAGCCCTATGAAACAAAAATAACAAATTTAACAGCAGAGAAAGAAATTTTTGCAAATATACAAACAAAAGTTTCTGAATTATTAGAATCAATTAAACCTTTTGATTTATTTGTATCAGGAGGGGTAAGTGCATTTGAACAAAAATCAGCTACTACTTCAGGTGATTCTGTAACTTTTGATGCAGCTGATGTAAAATCTTTAAATAAAGGTTTTACAAGTGTTACAGTTACACAATTAGCACAAAAAGATGTCTATCAATCAAATGCAGTAAATGGTGCAACAAAAGATACGGCTATCAATCAAGGTATATTGACAATTAATGGTATAGATTTTGATACCACAAATAAAACTTATGAACAATTGGCAACAGAAATTACTGCAAAATCTGGAATGAATGCAGCAGTTGAACAAGTTGGAACGGATTCGTATAGATTAGTAATTAAGAGTGAAGATACTGGAATTGATAACGCTTTAACTATAAGTGGAGCTGCAAGTCAAGCTTTAGGATATACAACTACTAGTGATGGAGGAGTTACTTATACAGCAAATGCAACGAATCATATTTTAGAAGCAAAAAATCTAAATGCAACAGTAGATGGTGTTGCTTATGATGTTGCTTCAAATAGTATTACAGTAGATGGGTTAAAAATTACAGCAAATAAAGAAGGAACTTCAACAATTAATGTTCTAGAAGATACAACACAAGTTGAAACACAAATGCAAAATTTTATTACAAAATATAATGAACTTGTAGCTTTAGTTGATAGTGAAGTTTATAATGATGACTCAAAAATTGCAGATAAATCGGCAATTAGAGATATTGTAAATCAGGTAAAAACGAAATTATTTGGTTCTTATGGAGAAAGTGGTGATAAATCGGTTTTTAATTTTGGTATAGATTTAGGTAAAGATGGAGGATTATCATTAGATAGTACAAAATTTAATAAAACTGTACAAGAAGATATAGCTGGATTAAAAGATTTATTTTTAGGTAGTGCTGAAAAAAAAGGTTTAGGAACTTTACTTAAAGAGACACTTGATGAAATGAAGTTTTCAGGTGGAGTTTTAAATACTTATGAGTCTTCTATGACAAGTAGAGAAAAAACATTAAATGATGAAAAAGATAAAGCAGAAACTTCATTAAATAAAAAATATGAGCTTTTAGCATTACAATTTAGTTCATATGGCTCAATTATTAATCAAATGGAAGCATCATTTTCTGGATTAAAAATGTTGATACAACAATCAACGGCTAGTAATTAGTATTAAAATAAGAAGTTGAAAATAGTTATTTTCTCTTCTTATTTAAGTAAATCTATTATATACTGATAAAAGAAAAATGATTAATTTGGAGTAATGATTAATGGGAATAGAAGTATACAATCAACAAAATGCAATATCTGATGATCCATATGTTTTAGTACTAAAACTTTATGAAGGGATTATTAAATATCTTTCTTTTGTAAAAAATGCAATGCAAGATGGTGATGTTGAGCAAAAATTTACTTATATAAACAAAACAATTGCAATTTTTGATGAATTAAGAAATGTGTTAGATTTTGATGGTGGAGAAGTTGCATATTATTTAGATGGTTTATACTTATATCAAATTGAAACTCTATTTGCTGCTGGAATTGATGATAATATTAATTCAGTTAATCAAGTTATGAAAGTTACTCAAGGATTGATTGACGCATGGAAAGAAGAAACAGGTCTATAAAAGCACTAAGTGAATTAACATATATTGATTCGCTTGATTCATTTGAAAAAGCAGATGCTTTAGTTAGATGGTACAAAGATTACTTAACTGATGATTCAATTGAAAACTTTGATTTAGAGTTAAGTGATTTAAAAAAACTTGAAGAACTTTTTTTTAAAAATATAAATTTCCTGAAAAAACATAAAGAAGATACTCGACAGGAATTAATAAAAATACAAAAAATGAAAAGATTTTTAAAAAATTAATTCATTTAAATTTATATTAGAAGTACAAATATAACTTCTAATATTTTTAGGTATATTATTTACTCTACACAATTCTTTAAATTTTTTATCCATGCTTTTTTCAATTTTTGGTGCTATCCAGATAAACTTTTCAGTAATAGAAATATTTATTTTGTGAGAAATAGTTATCTCTTTTTGCTTAAGTATTTCTTCTCTTTGTGCAAAACTTAATAAAATTCCTCTTTTTTTCAAACTATTATCTATGATTCTAATATTTAAATTATCGCTATTTTGATTATAAAAGATTTCTAGTTCATGTATTTTTTTTATAGGATTTAAGTTGATATTTAAAGAATTTAAATCATTTTGTAAATATACAAAAGAATTTTTTATTCCATTTTTAAATTCGTTTAAAAGTTTATCAGAAAAATTATGTCGAAAATAGTTTCTTTTATATTTTTCATCAAAATTAGATTTATCAATAAAATATTTTATATTTTCTAGTTTCAAAAAGTTTTCTAACTCATCTTTTGTAATTTCTAATAAAGGTTTATAGACTTTGTAGTTTTCTTTTTCTTCAAATTCATTAAATCCAATTAGTTCAATTAATCCTGCACCTTTTGTAAATTGCATCAAAAACCACTCTAATTTATCATTTAATTGATGAGCTGTGATTAAAGTATCATAAGAATTTTGAGTTATAATCTCATCAAAAAAAGAGTATCTTATATCTCTTGCAGTTTTTTCAAAGTTTGAAGTTGCTTCTAATTTTACTTCTTTTATAAAGATTTTTTTATTGTATTTTAAAGCTAACTCTTTTGCATAAGAGACTTCATCTTTTGATTGAACTCTTACATTATAATTAACAATTGCAATATCAAAAGGAATATTTTGTTTTAAAAGTAAAAAGAATAGTGCAGTAGAGTCAACACCAGCAGAAAATGCTAGAAGATTTTTTGACTCTTTTACAGCACTAAAATCTAAATTCATAACTATTTAATTACAGTTGCAAGTAATTTATCACCAACAAGTTCTGTAACTTTTACAGTGTAAATTTGTCCAAATTTGATTTGTTCACCCTCAGCTAATTCATTATCATTGATATAAATTTCCCCATCAATATTTGGTGCCCAAATAGTTTTTCTAGCACTTAATAGATACTCATGTTCATCACTTTCTCCATCAATATAAACTTCAAAAACTTTTCCAACTTCATTTTCAAGTGATTCTTGTGTAGTTTGAGAGATAATTTCTCCTAAAACTTCAGCTCTTTCATCAATCAGTTCTTGTTCAACTTTATCATTTCTTGTTGCTGCTGTTGTTCCTTCTTCATCAGAGTATGAGAATACATTTGCTCTATCAAATTTAAAGTTTTCTACGTAGTTACAAAGTGTTTCAAAATCCTCTTCAGTTTCTCCTGGATGCCCAGCAATAAATGTTGTTCTTACAAAAGAGTTTGGTTTTGATTTCATATGATTCATTAATTCATTTAATTGCTCAACACCTTTTCCTCTTTTCATGATTTTTAACATTGAAGGAGTTATATGTTGTAAAGGCATATCAAAATAATTTACAAAAACTTTTGAATCAGCAATTTTGTCTATTAAACTCAAAGTTGTTGTTGATGGATAAAGGTATAAAATTCTTGCTGTTTTAATACCTTCAATTTTTTCAACTTCATCTATTAAAAGTTCAAGACCATTTTTTTCATCTAAATCTCTTAAAAATGATGATGAATCTTGAGATACGAAAGAGAAATCAACATAACCTTTTGCTACTAATGATTTTACTTCTTTAACTAAAGATTCTAAAGTTCTTGAGTGAAGTTTCCCTTTAAATGAAGGAATTGCACAAAATGAACAAGCTTGATTACATCCTTCACTTAGTTTTACATAAGCATGATAAGAAGAACCTGTGATTACTCTTTCATTATTATCACTTGCTAAAAATACTTCTGAAGTAAAATTACTTCTTTTTTCATTTACAAGTGCATCAATTTTATCATAATCACCAACTCCTGTGAAAACATCGATTTCTGGAAGTTCTTTTTGTAATTCTTCTTTATATCTTTCACTTAAACATCCAGCCATAACTAAAACAGATTCTTCTTTTCTATCGTCATGTAGATTTAAAATTGTATTAATACTTTCTTGTTTTGCACTATCAATAAATCCACAAGTATTTACTATAATAACATCAGCATTTTGTGCATCATCTGTTAGTTGATATTCATTTAATCGTCCAAGCATAACTTCACTATCTACTAAGTTCTTAGTACAACCAAGACTTACCATATGCAAAGTTTTTTTAGGTTTTTGTATTGAAAATTTCATATATATTATTATTTACCTTAAATTTTTTTGTGATTTTAACATAATCTTTTTTTAAAGCCAAATATTATCAAGTAATCTAGTATTTCCAAATCTAGCAACTACCAAGATAATTGTATTTTTAGGTTCAATAATCTCAATTTCATTAAATTCTCTATCAACTATTGCTACATACTCAACATCCAATGTTTTCATAACTTCATAAATTTTATCTTTTACAACTTTAACACTTCTTTCACCTTTTGAAATAACTGAACCTGCCATATAAAGTGATTTTGAAATTAAAAGTGCATCTTGTCTTTGTGTTGGATTTAGATAAATATTTCTTGAACTTAAAGCTAAACCATCTTCTTCTCTTACAATATCACATGGAACAATATTTATTGGTAAAAAGAAATTTCTTACCATTTGTTGAATAAGTGTTAGTTGTTGCGCATCTTTTTTCCCAAAGTAAGCATTTGTTGGTTGTGTTAAATTAAATAGTTTTAAAACAACTTGTAATACTCCATCAAAATGTCCTGGACGTGTTTTACCTTCTAAAATATAACTTTTATTTGGAGCTTTTACTAAAACTTCTTCTTTTGTATACATAGTTGAGATTTCAGGCATAAAAACATAATCAACTTTACACATTTGACAAATCTTTTTATCTGCTTCATCTTTTCGTGGATATGCATCTAAATCTTCACCCGGTAAAAATTGTGTTGGATTTACAAATATAGATACAATAAGAACATCATTTTCATTTCTTGCTTGTTTGATAAGTGAAATATGTCCATTATGTAAAGCTCCCATTGTTGGAACAAAACCAACACTACCAGTTAAATTTTTTCTAACTTCTTGCAATTCTTCAATTGTTTTTAAAACTTGCAATATTTATCCTTTAATAAATTTATTTTTCTTCATAATTTGGGTTTAGTTTTAGTAAAACTAAATCAGCAATCATATTACCAATTAGTGTCAAAAAGGCTCCAATTATTAAAATCCCCATAATTACAGGATAGTCATGACTTAATGCACTTTGATAAAAAAGTAATCCCATCCCATCTATTGAAAATATAGTTTCAAGTATTACAGAACCTCCAATTATTCCAGGAAGTGAAAGCCCAAGTAAAGTTATAACAGGTGGATATAAATTGGGCAAAATATAAAATCTAAGTATTTGTTTTTGAGTTAAACCACGTGATTTTGCAAAAAAGATATAATCAGATTTAAGTATCTCGATGGTTAAACCTCTTATATATAAAATTAAACTACCAATTCCCCCAAAAACAATAATAAAAATTGGAAGTATTAGATGCCAAGCAAAATCTAAGTAGTAATTAAAACTCCCGTCATTAGGAACACTATGTAATCCTGCTATTGGAAAAATCTCAAAATTTATAGCAAAAACTAAAACTAAAATAAGTGCCAAATAAAATGAAGGCATTGAAAAACTTAGAAGTGATAATTGACCTGTAAATTTATCAAAAAAAGAGTTTTTATTTAAAGCTGATTTTATACCAAAATATAGTGAAATTATAAAAATTAGTACCATTGAAACAATATTTATAGTTAAAGTAATAGGAATTCTACTTAATATCTCATTTTTTACCATTTCTCCACTTGAAAAAGAGATTCCAAAGTCAAGTTGTAAAATAGAAATAATCCAAGAAAAGAATTGGACATATAAAGGTTTATCAAGTCCGTAAATTGCTTTTAATTGTTCAATTGATTCAGGTGTGATATTTGGATTTAGTTCTCCACTTGCAAAAAAAGAGTTTGGTGCAGCATTTATTGCAATAAAAGATATTAGACTGATTATAAATAGCATAATTACTAAATAGAAAAATTTTCGGATAAACAGTTTCATATTGTTTATAAAATTCCTTTTATATTCATAAAATTATGAGAAAAAGAATAATATCCAAATTAAAGTAAGAGTTATTCATAAATATTACTTTTAAGTTTATTTAATTCATCTTTTTTATTTTTTAAAAGTTTTTTACACTCTTTTTTAGAACATTTTTTAATTTCTGATTTTTTTAAATAACCAATTTGATTTCTAATATCTTGAATTTCTCCAAAATTATTTTGAACTTTTTTACATATTTTTATTTTATTTTTTTCATTACTTATATGACAATTTTCTAAAAACTCTAAAGAATATCTTGATTTTTTAAAATGTATTCTGATTTTATGGAGTTTTTTATTACTATATTTTGCATCTATTTTTTTTGCAAAATCTATACTTTCTTCAAAATGATTATGTGTTATTTTTATTAATTCTTGGTTTGAATAAGAATATTTTATTTTAGAAATTTTATTTTTGATTCTTTTTAATTTTTTTAAATATTTTTTTGTTGATTTTTTACTCCAATATTTTTTTAAATATTTTTTTCTTTCAAGAATTATTTTTTTATGAAGATTTGGATATTTGTCTTTTGAAAGTGTTTTGATAAAAATATCAAACTCTCGTAAAGAGTTGGTTTTTAGAAATATTTTTTTTAATTTTAAATTTATAGATTTTTTATCTTTAAAAAAAAGATTTAATAAAGAACGAATTTTTCTAATATTAAGACGAAAATTATGTAAGTCTTCAATAGTTTGTTCTTTTTTATCTAACTTTTTGAGTAATCTAATACTATTTTTTATAGTTAATAAAAGATAATTGTTTAAAATAGATAATTGTTTCATTATGTTGGTTTACCTTTAACATAATTATATGCTTTTAATTGTGTAATACCTAAAAATTTCCCCGATAATTAATTTTACTCTTATTAAGTTTATTTGGACTTATAAAAGCTAAATAAATATGAGATATAATATTAATTTGAAAGTTTTAATAATTTAAATATAGGTTTAAAATGATAGGAATAGATGTTACATCTTTAGATAGAATAAAAAAAATGTATGAAAGATTTGGAATAAAAGCATATAAAAAGTTTTTAAATCCCAATGAAATTGAATTAATTAAAAGAATAGAAACAGCAGCTGGATTTTGGGCAGCAAAAGAAGCAGCTAGTAAAGCTTTAGGAACGGGAATTGGTGCTAATTGTTCTTTTCATGATATAAAAATAAAAAAAGATAAATTTGGAGCACCTAAAATAAAGTATAAAAAAGAGATTAGAAAAAAATTTGGTATAAAAAAATCTCATTTATCAATAACACATGATGCAGGTTTTGCAATAGCTGTTGTTGTAAATGTTTTAAAATAATTACTTTTTAGCTAAATAACGTTCAAGTATTATTTTAGCTGCGAGAGAATCAACTCTTCCATCTCTTTTATATTTTATTTCACCTTTAATTAACTCTTCTGCTTCAATTGAACTCATATTTTCTTCTTGGAATTCATAAGGAATTTGAAGCTTTAAAAGAGAAACAAAGTGTTTTATTCTTTTTTGCATATCTTCGCTTGCACTTGGAAATCCAACTATTAGTTTTTCAATTTCCCACTCTTTTAAAAAAGAGTTTACATCATGTGCTGCTTGGTCTCTATTTTTTCTCAAAATGGCAGTTTGAGGAGTTACGATATTTGAAGTTAAACAAATAGCAACTCCTATTCTTTTTAGTCCTACATCAATTGAAGCTAATTTCAAGAGATAATCTCATTTGCAACATCAAATCTATTTGCTGTCATTAGATGGATTTTTGGATGAAGTTTATTTAAATCTCTGAATAAATCTTGACTTAATTGCATTCCAACTTTGTACTCTTCCTCTTCTGAAATATTATGTGCAGTTTCAAGGGCATCAATCCAAAATTGTGGTACATGAATACCTGGAACTTGTGCTGATAAAAATAGAGCTGTTCTAAGTTTTGTTACTGGAAAAACTCCAAAAATAAGTTGAGCTTTTTTCTTGTCTCCTTCAACTCCTTCTTTCGCAATATTAAATGATTCTAAAAGTTTTTTAGCATTTTCAATATCAAAAACAGGTTGAGAAATAATTCCAACAGCACCATTTTGGATTTTTAAATTCATTTTTTTCTCTAAAGTTGAGAAATTCTTTGCATAAGAGTTTGTAACAGCAAAAGGAAAAATTTGTTTAGGTTCTATTTTAAAAGGATGACCTGACATATCCATTCCATAATTAAATGATTTAATGATTTTTAAAAGCATTAAAGAGTTTGCTTCAAAAACTCCTTTTGCATGAGGTTGGTCACTCATTTTTGCAGGATCACCAGTAAGTGCAAGAATAGCTCTCACATCAAAATCATTTGCTCCCATTAAATCTGATTGTAATGCAATTTTGTTTCTATCTCTCATACTCATAGTTGCAATTACAGGTTTATTAAATTCTGTTTGTAATTTTAATGAGGCAAATAAAGCATTGTATTTTAATTTGGCAAGAGGATTATCTGTACACGAAAAACCATCAACTCTATCTTGTAATTTAAATTTTTTAATTCTTTCAATAATATTATGCATAGAAGGTTCATGTTGAGGTGTTGTTTCAAGTGTTAAAAATCTATCTTCTTGAAGTTTTTGTATAAGTGTTTCAAACATTTAAAAATATGTTCCTTTTAGATATTTAGTTAAATTTAGCTAATATTATACCTTTTAAAGACTAAAACTAGGGAAAATTGATGAAATTAGCTGTTTTTGATTTTGATTCAACTTTAATGGATGGGGAAACTATTGATTTTTTAGCAGTTGAATTAGGAATAGGTGAGCAAGTAAAAAAGATTACAGAAGAAGCAATGAGTGGAAGACTTGATTTTTTTGAATCTTTAACAACAAGAGTTGCTTTATTAAAAGGAATGGATTATAAAAAAGTTGTAGATATTTGTGCAAATCTTCCTTTAATGCCAGGCTCATATGAACTTGTATCAGAACTTCAAAAAATGGGATACAAAGTAGTGTGTTTTTCTGGTGGATTTAGACTTGGTACATCTCCAGCACGTGAAAAATTAGGTTTAGATGCAGATTTTTCAAATGTTTTACACGAAAAAAATGGCATTTTGACTGGACTTGTTGGTGGAGATATGATGTTTGGTTATTCAAAAGGTGATATGTTACAAAGAATCCAATCTTTAATGGGAATAACAAGAGCTGAAACTTTAGTTTGTGGTGATGGTGCAAATGATTTAAGTATGTTTGCACATGCAGATACAAGAGTTGCTTTTTGTGCAAGAGAGATACTTAAAAAAGAAGCAAATGTTATTGTAGATACAAAAGATTTAACAAAAATTCTAGATTATATAAAATAGGTTTTATTCTTAGAAGGAGAAAAAATGAGTTTAAAAGAAGATATTAATTACTCTTTATGGTGTGATTTTATTGAAAGAGATTTTTTAGAAAATAGATTTAAAGAGATTATTAAAAAAGGGATTATTCAAGGTGCTACTTCAAATCCAGCTATTTTTGAATCATCAATCACAAACTCTGTTGCATACAAACAACAACTTGATATGTTACAAGCAAATAATGCAAAAACAATTTATGAAGAGCTTGCTTTAACTGATATTAAAAGAGCAGCTTTTTTACTTGATGAATTACACAAAAAAGATGCAGATGATGGATTTATTTCTATAGAAGTTGACCCACTTTTATGTGATGATGCTGCTGGTACTATTGAAGAAGGAGTAAGATTATATACTTCAATTAATGCAGATAATGTAATGATAAAAGTTCCTGCAACAGAAGCTGGATATATAGCAATGAGGGAATTAACTTCAAGAGGAATAAATGTAAATGCAACATTGATTTTTTCACCTGAACAAGCAATTAAATGTGCACAAGCTTTAGATGAAGGAATAAAAGATTCAAATAAAGATATAAAAGCTGTTATTTCAGTATTTGTTTCAAGATTTGACAGAATGATGGATGCTGATTTGATTTTAAAAGGTTTACAAGCTTCGAAATTAGGAATTATCAATGCAACAAAATGTTACTATGAAGTAAATAAATTTGGAAACTCAAATATTAGAACATTATTTGCAAGTACAGGTGTAAAAGGGAATGAATTAAGTCCTAGTTATTATATTGATAATTTAATTTATCCAAATTCAGTAAATACAGCACCACTAGCAACAATAGAAGATTGGTTAACTGATGGTTCAAAAGAACCAACACCAATTATGAGTGAAGTTGATTGTGATAAATATTTTGAACTTTTAAAATCAAAAGGAATCAAAATGCAATCAATTTATGATAAGCTATTAAATGATGGTTTAGAAGCATTTAAAGTTTCATTTAGAGATTTGCTTTCAAAATTAATAAATTAAAAAATTGTTTAAGAAATTATTGGATAAAATTTTTCCAATAATAAAATATAATAAAAAGGTAGAATAAATGAATATTTGGACTCCAAATAGCTGGAGAGATTTTCCTATAAAACAGCAACCAACATATAATGATTTAGAAAAACTTGCAAAAGTAGAATCAGAACTTGCATCTTATCCTCCTTTAATTTTTGCAGGAGAAGCACTGAATTTAAAAAAACAATTAGCTGATGTTGTAAATGGTAAAGCTTTTTTACTTCAAGGTGGAGATTGTGCAGAATCATTTACATCATTTAATGCTGCAAATATAAAAGATTTATTTAAAGTAATGATGCAAATGGCAGTTGTTTTAACTTTTTCTGGTGGTTGTCCAGTTGTAAAAGTAGGACGAGTTGCAGGTCAATTTGCAAAACCAAGAAGTGCTGATTTTGAAGAAATAGAAGGGGTAAGCTTGCCTTCATATAGAGGTGATATTGTAAATGATATTGCATTTACTGAAAAAGCAAGAAATCCAAGAGCTAAAAAATTATTAAAAGCATATAATCAAAGTGCAGCAACAATGAACCTTTTAAGAGCTTTTTCAAGAGGTGGAATGGCTGATTTAAATCAGGTTCATATATGGAATTTAGATTTTGTAAAAGATAATTATTTAGGTGCAAAGTATGAAGAACTTGCAAATAAAATTAGTGAAAGTTTAACATTTATGAAAGCTTGTGGAATTACAAGTGAAAATACACCACAATTAAATCAAACTACACTATTTACTTCACATGAAGCACTATTGTTAAATTATGAGCAAGCACTAACTAGACGTGATTCAATCACTGGTGATTGGTTTAATTGTGCTGCTCATATGTTATGGATAGGAGATAGAACAAGAGATTTAAAAGATGCTCATATTGAATATTTTAGAGGAATTAAAAATCCAATCGGATGTAAAGTAGGTCCTTCTATGAAAGAGGATGAATTAATTCAATTAATTGATACTTTAAATCCTACTAATGAAGCTGGAAGATTAAATCTTATTGTTAGAATGGGTGCAAATAAAGTTGGTGATTTCTTCCCAAAACTTTTACAAAGAGTAAAAGCAGAAGGTAAAAATGTATTATGGTCAAGTGATCCAATGCATGGAAATACAATAAAAGCTGACAATGGATATAAAACTAGAGATTTTGAAGCAATTTTAAGTGAAGTAAAACAATTTTTTCAAATCCATAAAGCAGAAGGTACTTATGCAGGTGGAATTCATCTTGAAATGACAGGACAAAATGTAACGGAATGTACAGGAAGTGCATCTTCTGCTGTAACTCAAGAGAGTCTATCAAGTAGATATCATACTCAATGTGACCCAAGATTAAATGCTGATCAGGCTTTAGAGTTATCATTTATGATTGCTGATACTTTAAAAGAAGCAAGAAAAGATTTAGCGTAATTGTATAAATTATTGAAATAATCAAAAGGAGAGAGTTTTTACTTTCTCCTTTTTTTATGAATTTAAATAGGTGTTAATAATGAAAAATCTCATAGTAAGAGTTACTTTAGTTGTATTTCTTTTTGTAATAAATGTTTTTCCAAAAGATATTAATAATATTACTAATTCACATTGGGAAACTTTACATCTTTACCATGGGGAAAATCAAAAAGCAGGTCCTTTTGCATTTGATGATAATTATGTAGAGTTTGAATTTGGTGGAAGATATGAATGGTTAGATTTATATGGATATATAGATTTTATAGATGCTTTAAACAGTTCAACAAGTGATAAGCATGGACAAAATAACTTCTTTGCAGATATTGAACCAAGGATTTCAATAGACTATTTAACAAATACTGATTTATCTTATGGTGCTTTACAAGAGTTATTTATCGCTTTTGATATCTATTATGCAGATGAGCCAAATGGAGATGGATTAAAGATAGTTTGGATGGGATTAGGAAGTGATATAGATATTCCATGGCTTGGAATTAGTGGTGTGAATTTTTATACTAGATATGTAAAAGAAAATTATGGTGCAAGTAATGAAAATAGTTTTGATGGATATGTTGCTCATATAAATTGGTTTAAACCTTTATATAATTTTACGGATTCAAGATTTTTATCTTTTCAAGGTTATTTAGATTATGAGTTTGGAAGTGATTTAGATAATAACAGTTTTGAAAGACAATATAGAACAAGTGATTCATTACAATCTTATTTAGGACTTTGGGTACATGACAAAAAATGGACAGCTGGATATGGATTAAAAGTTTATAAAGATATGACTCAATGGAAAGATGGAGAAGTTTTAAATGGTAAAGAGACAAAAACTTCTGGATATGCACACTATTTTAATATCGGATATAAATTTTAGAGTAGAAAATTTTCTACTCTATTATAAAAAAGTTTTTTTATAAAGCTCTTCATCCCAAGCTACAACTAATTTATCATCAAATTCAATAACTGGTCTTTTAAAAAGTAATGGTTCTTTACAAAGCCATTCATATTTTCCATTATCATCAAGATTTAACTCTTTTAGATTTAATGTTTTATATTTTGTACCTTTGTTATTAAAAAGAATATTTATATCAGCTTTTGTAGTCCAAATTTTGATTTTATCTGCACTTGGAGTCTCTTTTTTAAAATCAAAAAATTCAACTTCGATATTATTATCTTTAAAAAATTTTAAAGCATTTCTTACACTTCCACAAGTTTTTATACCGTAAACTGTAATCATAAAATTGTCCTATTCAATGATTTTTGGAACTATAAAGTATCCATCTTCAGATTTTGGAGCATTTTTTAAAATTTGATTTGATAATTCTAAATTTTGAACTGAAACATCTTCTCTTAAAGGTGTTCCACCTTCAATTGTAGTAAATGTAGCTTCGATATGACTTACATCTATATCATTTAAATTTTCAACGAAGTTAATAATATCAGCCAATTCTGATTTTAATTTTTCTTTTCTTGAATCATCAACCTCTAAACTTGATAATTTTTCTAATTTTGCAATTAATTTATCATCAACAGTCATAAGTATCCTTATTTTTAATATATTTTATTTTATCAAAAAAGAGTTTATTTGCTTCTTTTAGCGTAAAACTCTTTTTTAAATTCAGTCCAATTATTTGTTAAAATTGCTTCTCTAGCATCTTTCATTAATTGTAAATAGTAATGAATATTATGAATTGAAGCAAGTCTAAAATATGTTATTTCAGAAGCTCTAAATAAATGATTTAAATAAGCTCTTGAAAAGTTTTTGCAAGTATAACATTCACATGCATTATCTATTGGATTAGTATCTTCTTTAAATTCAGCTTTTTTGATGTTTAATCTTCCAAAAGTTGTAAATAAAGTTCCATTTCTTGCATTTCTTGTAGGCATTACACAGTCAAACATATCAACACCACGCTCGATATTTTCTATTAAATCTTCAGGCGTTCCAACACCCATAAGATATCGTGGTTTATCTTTTGGCATAAATTGAGTTGTCCATTCAACAGTTTCATACATATCAGCATTTGGTTCACCAACACTTAATCCACCAATTGCATAACCATCATAATCTGTCATTGCACAAAGTTGTTCAGCACTCATTTTTCTAAACTCTTTGTCTGTTCCACCTTGAATAATAGCAAAGATATTTTGATTTACTCCAATACCTTTTTCTTTTTGAGACATATGATATTCAATTGCTTCTTTAGCCCATTTAGTAGTTCTTTCTATTGATTTTTGGATTCTCTCTTTAGTATTAGGTAAGGCTACTAAATCATCCAAAATCATCATAATATCACTGCCCAAATCATATTGAGTATTAAGAACACTTTGTGGAGTAAAGTAATGTTTACTCCCATCAATATGTGATTTAAAAGTAATTCCATTTTCATCTGGTTTACTATTATCACTTAGTGAAAATGCTTGAAATCCTCCACTATCTGTTAAAAATGAGTTTGGAAATTTTGAAAATCCATGAAGTCCACCAAATTTTTTGATTAGTTTACTTCCTGGTCTTAAATATAAGTGATAAGTATTTCCAAGTATAATTTTTGCTCCAAGTTCTAGCATATCATTTGCATCCAGAGCTTTTACTGTTCCTTGTGTTCCCACTGGCATGAAAACAGGAGTTAAAATAGTACTATGAGCAGTTTTTATTGTACAAGCTCTAGCACCATTTGATGTTGCGTCTATTTTAAATTCCATAAATCTTAAAAACCTTTTTTTAGATAATTATAATTGTACCTAAACTAAGATTTATATCTTGTGATAGTAAAATATAAAGCTAAAAATTAGCTATAAATAAAAATCTACTATTAATTTTTTTAGGATATAATTTTAGTCATGAAAAAAATATTAATTATATTAGATGGTATTGTTGCAAAAAAATTAATGCAAAGAATTATTGAAGCTAATACAGGTGACAATAGTTATGATGTAATATATATGAGTGATGTAATTTTACCAGTACAAAAGCCTTCTAACTTTACATTTTATAAGTTTGATCCAACTTCAAAATCAAAACTTTCAATGGTTTTAGATAAAAATATTCATACAGAAGTTTTAATTGCACTTAACTCTAAAGATGAGACTTTAAATGTAATTAAAAATATTAGAGAACACACAAAAAATCTTCAAATGACAGTTTTGGATTATTGGGGAATAAAAGTAAATGATTCTTTAGTAAATATTTATAGAGGAATTGAAGTTTTAGCAAATGGAATGGTTGAAAAACTCCCAAATGTTCCTGTACTAGCGCAAAATATTGGATTAAAACAAGGTGAAATTATGGAGATAAGAATTCCATTTGGAAGTTCTTATGCTTATAGATATATTGGTTCAATTGAGCAAAAAGAGTGGAGAATTTTTGGGCTTTACAGAAATCAAAAGATGATAAATATAAAACCTTCTTTAGTTTTAAAACCAAATGATGTAATTTTAGTTATTGGAAAACCTGATGTTTTAATGCAAGTTTATAATGTTATTGGAAAAACGCAAGGGCAATTTCCTATGCCATTTGGAAGTAATATTTATCTATATTTAGATTTATATCTTGAAGATGAAAATAGTGTAAAAAAAGCTATTGATGAAGCAAAATATTTAAATCAAAAATTGAAAAATAATTTATTAATAGTTAGAGTTACAAGACCTACAACAGTTGAAATTATGGATTTAATTAAAAATGAGTTAAGACATTTTCCTACTATTATTTTACAAATTGATTATGCAAATAAAGGTTTTTCAAAAATTGTAAAAGAAGATTATAGAAAATATAATATTGGTATGATTATGTTGACACATGAAATGTTCAAAGATAAAGAGAGAACAAAAAGTGTTATGGAACTTAAAATTCCAGTATTTAAATTTGGAAAAGAAAAGTTAAAATCTGTAAAAAGAACAGTAATTATATTAAATGATACAAATTCTTATGAACAAATATCACCAATAGTATTTGATATTTCAAGTCAATTAAAAATAAAAACAAAAATATTTGATTTAGACCCAATTGGTGAAAAAGAAGGAAAATCTAATCTTTTAGATCATTTTGAAAATTTAGCAAAAATATTTAATGAAAAATTAGAAATAGTAACAAGTGGTGAAAATCCAATCAGAGAGTTAAAAAAACAAAGAAATATGCTACAAATCTTACCTTTAAAACAAGATATGTTTAAAAAAAGATTTTCATTTAAATTTTTCTATACAAATAGTGATTTTATTGCATTTGATATGAATAAATTTAATCAATTACTAATCCCAATATCTGAAGAATAAAAATAAGGAAATAAAATTTATGAATTTTGAAAAATATCCATTTGAAAAATTGAATGAGTTATTAAAAGATGTGGTTCCAAATGATAAATTTGAACTATCAGCTTTGACAATAGGTGAACCAAAATTTGAAACACCACAATTCATCCAAGATAAATTAAAAGAAACAACACCTCTTTTGAGAAAATATCCCTCAACAGTAGGTGAAGTATTTTTAAGAGAATCTATGATTAATTTTGTAAAAAATAGATTTAATGTATCTTTAGAAATAAATCAAATTGTTCCAACTTTTGGAACAAGAGAAGTTTTATTTAACTTCCCTCAATTTGCTTTATTTGATAAAAAAAATCCAGTAATTGCTTTTACAAATCCTTTTTATCAAATCTATGAAGGTGCAGCAATTGCTAGTCGTGCCGAGGTTATTCATATAAATTTAACAAAAGAGAATAATTTTAAAGCAATGCTTAGTGATGAAGAGTTAAAAAAATGTGATTTAGTAGTTCTAAATTTCCCAAATAATCCAACATCAGCTTCAATGGATATTGATGAGTTAGGAATTTGGGTTAAAAAAGCGTTAGAATTTGATTTTATACTTATAAATGATGAATGTTATAGTGAAATATATTTTGAAGAAGAGACAAAACCAGCTTCACTTTTAGAAGCTAGTATAAAAGTTGGAAATACTGAATTTAAAAATGTATTAGTAATGAACTCAATTTCAAAAAGAAGTAGTGCACCAGGACTTAGAAGTGGATTTATAGCAGGTGATGCAACTATTTTAAAAGATTATTTACAATATAGAACTTATGTTGGTTGTGCTTCTCCTGTTCCACTTCAAGAAGCAGCGGCTGTTGCTTGGAATGATCAGAATCATGTGGCTGAATTTAGAAAAATCTATAAAAAGAATTTTGAAATTGCAAAAGAGATTTTAGGAACAGATATCCCAAAAGCAACTTTTTATATTTGGTTAGAAGTAAAAGATGAACTTGAATTTACAAAAAATTTATATAAAGAAAAAAATATCAAAGTACTACCTGGAAGTTTTTTAGGAAGAAATGGTTTAGGTAAAGGTTATGTAAGAATAGCACTTGTTGAAAATGAAGAGAAAACAAGAGAAACTTTAAAAAGATTAAAGGATTTTATAGATGGATAAAGAAGCTTTATTTCAAGCAAGAACAAATCCAGATTTTCTAAAATATTTAGAAGAAACAAGAGTTAATTCTATGAAAGCTGAAGATATAGGATTGATGTATGAAACTTTAGATTCTATGTTAGTTTTAGGACTTGATGAAGAAGATATAAACAAACTTTATGAACAGATTTTAAAAACATCTTTTTCAAATGTTGAAAAGATTTTACAAAATCATGAAAAACTAAAACTTGAAGCTGATAATCTTTTATATGTTCGAGCTTTATATGAACATGCTATTGAAAAATGGTCAAATGGAAATTTTAAAGGTGCAAAAGAATTGATTTTTGTAATTGCAAATATCATTGAAGATGAGGTTTTAGAAAAAGCTTTAAATGTATTGATTGTTTTTTTAGCTTCAAATATAGAACTTGATGATTTTTATGATACAAGAGTTGATTTAGAAGCTGATATTGATGATGAAAAATATGGATATTTTATTATAAAATTTAAGTTTGATAATCAAGAATTTTTAAATGAGAATAGAAATGTTTTAGAAAAAGAGTATAAAAATTTAAAATATTTATTAGGAAATTAATTGAAAGTACATTTTATAGGAATCGGTGGGATAGGGCTTTCTGCCTTAGCTAGATTTTTAAATTTTGATGGTCATGAAGTATCTGGTTCAGATATGAAAAGCTCACCAATTACAAGAGCTTTAGAAGAAGAGGGAATAAAAGTATTTTGTCCCCAAGATGCAACTAATATAAAAGATGATGTAGATTTAGTTATCTATTCAGCAGCTGTTACAGATGAGAATCCTGAATTAATTGAGGCAAGACTTAAACAAATAAGAACTCTTTCACGTAAAGAAGCATTACCTATTATTTTAGGTGATAAGAAAAATTATTGTGTTGCTGGAGCTCATGGAAAATCAACAACAACAGCAATGTTAGCTTCAATTTTAAATAGTACAGCTCTAATTGGTGCAATTTCAAAAGATTTTGGTTCAAATTTTAGATATGTAAATGATTTAGTCGCTTTTGAAGCAGATGAATCTGATGCCTCTTTTTTACTTTCAAGCCCTTATTGTGCAATAGTTACAAATGCAGAACCTGAACATATGGAATATTATCACTATGATTATGATAAGTTTTATGAGTCTTATGAAAAATTTTTAAGTCTTGCAAAAAAAAGAGTTGTAAATGGTGAAGATAAAGATGTTCAAAAACTAAAAATAGAAGATGCAACTTACCTTTATCCATCAAAAGATATTAAAAATCTTTGTTATACACTAAAAGATAATCAACCTTGCACTAAATTTGATTTAAAAGATTTAGGAACTTTTGAAGTTTGGGGATTTGGTTTCCATATGGCTACAAATGCTTCTTTAGCAATACTTGCAGCTTTAAATGAGTTAGATGTTGAAACAATAAGAAAAAATCTTTTAAACTATAAAGGGATTAAAAAAAGGTTTGATATTGTTCAATCAAATGAAAAATTTGTGGTAATTGATGATTATGCACATCATCCAACTGAGATTGAAGCAACTATGAAATCAATAGAGTTATATGACAATCTTACAAATTTAAATAAAAGAATAGTTCTTTGGCAACCACATAAATACTCTAGAACAAGTGATAATCTTGAAGGTTTTAAAAAATGTTTTAGAAGATGTGATGAACTTGTAATTCTTCCTTTATGGACAATTCCTGGTGAGAAAAAAATAGATATAGATTTTGAAAAAGAGTTCGCCTCTTATAATCCAATTTTTGCAGATAAAATAATAGCAACTAATGGAAAAATTGAATTAATAAAAGATGAAAAAATTATCAAAAGTTATGATGAGGGAATCTTCCTTGGTGTCGGGGCTGGAGATATAACTTACCAATTAAGATATAAATAAATTTAACAATAACTAAAGATTTCTTTACTAAAATATACTCATAAAGGAAAATTTATGAAAACATTAGTAGGGAAATTTTTAGAGAATGAATCATCTTCTGGAATAATCTTAATATTTGTTACAATAATAGCTTTAATTTTTAGTAATAGCTTTTTATCCCCTTTTTATACAGAATTTTTACATACAAAAATTGAATTAAAAGTTGGAACAATTCTTGAAATATCTAAACCTTTAATACTTTGGGTAAATGATGGACTAATGGCGATTTTCTTTTTAATGATAGGTTTAGAAATAAAAAGAGAATTAATTTTAGGACATTTATCAAGTTTTTCAAATATAACTTTACCTTTAATTGGTGCACTAGGAGGAATGATAGCTCCTGCATTAATCTTTTTTATTTTAAATATAAATGATAATTTTGCACTTCGTGGTTGGGCAATACCAACAGCAACTGATATAGCTTTTGCTTTAGGAATTTTATCACTTCTTGGAAAAAGAGTTCCAACTTCACTTAAAATCTTTTTAATGGCATTAGCAATATTTGATGATTTAGGTGCAATATTAATAATTGCTTTTTTTTATACTGCTGAATTATCTTTAAGTTCTTTAATTCTAGCAACAATATGCATATTAATACTTTTTATATTTAATCGCTTGAAAATATCATATCTAAGTCTTTATATGTTAGTTGGATTTATTTTATGGATTTGTGTTCTAAAAACAGGAGTTCATGCAACTTTAACAGGAATAATTTTAGCTTTTACAATACCACTTAGTTTAATTAATGAAAAAAGAAAACATATTTCTCCTGTGAGGACATTAGAACATTATATTCATAGTTGGGTTGCTTTTTTTATTTTACCTCTATTTGCATTTGTAAATGCTGGAATAGATTTAAGAAATATTTCCTTAGCGCAGATTGATAATAATGTATTTTTAGGTATATTTTTTGGGCTATTTATTGGTAAACAAATAGGAGTATTTTTATTTGTTTTTATATCTGTAAAATTAAAATTTACAAAATTACCAACTGGTGTGAATTGGATTCAGTTTTATGGAGTTACAATTCTAACAGGAGTTGGATTTACAATGAGTTTATTTATAAATTCATTAGCATATGAAGATTCAAATATATTTTTTTATACAGATAAATTAGCAATTTTACTAGCTTCATTAATATCAGCAATAATTGGATATTTTATTTTATTAAAAGTTTCTAACAAAAAAAGTATTTAAGTGAAAGTTTAATTAGAAAAGAATATATCAGTTTAAATAAACTCTTCCATTTTTTATACTGATTTTTCCCTCCAATTCATATTCAAATATTTTGCTTGAGAATTTTTCTATTGTACTTTCATAAGTGGGATTATTTCTACAAAAAAGTAAAACTTCATCTTCTATAATTTTTGTTTTCTTTAAAGTGATTTTTTCAATAAATTCATCAATATCATATATTACTTTTATTAGATTCTTTTTTACAAGTTCTTGGGTTCCTAGACTTTCATTTAATCTATGAGGTAATGTATAAATTTCTTTTTTCATCTTTAATGCAAACTCAACAGAACTTAAACTACCAGAGTTTTTATCAGCTTCTGTCACAATCAAAATATCTCCTAGTGCTACTACAAGCTCATTTCTCAAAATAAAAGTATAATTTTTAGCTTTTTCTTTCTCTTTATAAGTTGAAAGGATTAATCCATTATTTTCAATATCTTGAATTAGATTTTTATTTATACTTGGATATCTTATATCTAAGCCATTTGCAACAACAGCAATTGTATTATTCGATTTTGCACCTTGGTGTGCGATAGCATCAACTCCCATTGCAGCACCACTTACAATACAAATATTGTTTGAAGAGAGTTTAGATGATAATTTATATGTAAATTCTTTTGTATAAGAAGAAGGTCTACGGGTTCCTATTATTGCAATTTTTTTTCTTTTTAAAAGATCCAAGTTTCCTATATAAAAGATTTCATTGGGATATTTTTTCATTGAAGATAACTCTTCAATTTTAAAGTTTATTTGTTTAATCATATAAATCCAGTTATAATAAATAAAATTATTATAACTGATTTTTTACAAATAAGGAAGTTTATTTACAAGTATTGGTTCAACATCTTTAAGTAGATGTTTTGAATCTTTTAAAACTTTTAGTGTTATATCGTGAGGATGACCAATTGCTATGGCATAACCTTGTTTTTTAGCTATTTCAATTGCTTTTTTTAATTGATTTTGAATAGCAGTAAAATTTCTATCATTATCGATGAAAGTATTTCTTACAATATATGGCATTTCATACTTTTTTGCATATTTTTTTGCCACAGATTTTGCACTAGTTCTACTATCAACAAAAATAAAATTATATTTTTTTAAAGCACGAAATAATTTATCCATTGCTTCTTCATTTTCAGTAAAAACAGAACCTGTGTGATTATTTGTATATATAGCATTTGGGTACCAAGCTCTTAATTGTTTTACTCTATTTTCAATAACTTCATAAGAATCTGTTATTTTTAAAGTATTTATTTCTTCCCCTTTAAATGCACTTGATGCTTGCATAGGAAAATGTATCATATAAAATTTTAGATTTTGTGCAATTTTTGCAGATTCTTTATGAGATGGAGTCGGAGGTAAAAAAGCCATAGTTATAGGATAACCTATATTTTGTATTTTTTCTTTTTGTGTATTTGTACTAACATCATCAATAATAATTACTAATTTGGGTTTATCACTTTTATTAAAGATATAAGTATCTTTTTTTGTGATTATAGCTTTATCATCAACTTTACTTGTTTGTTTTTCATTTTCCTTTTTTGTTTCTTTTATTTTTTCTTCTTTTTGTTTCTCTTTTCTCTTATCTTCTTTTAATTCTTCAATTCTTTTTACAATTTTTTCATTTATTTGTTGTTCATCTTCAAGAGTTTTTTCTAAAAAATCTTTTTCTAAGGCTTGTGTATACTCTTCAAATTTATCATAGGAGTCATCTTTTGGGATAACTTCATCAAAATATTGTTCAGGTTTTTTTGTTTCAAATAGTTTTAATTCATCAAAAGTTTTATTTTTTTTTGTTTCATTTTTTGTTTCTAAAATATTATCAGTTTTTTCTAAAGTATTATCTTTTTTATTAGACATTAAAAAATAGCTGCTAATTGAAGCTAATGAAGTAAATAAGAATATGAAAATAAAGATTTTAACTAATCTTTTTTGAGAAATTTTATTTGTACGCTTGCTTTTTGATTTTGTCTTTTTTGGGTTCATTAATGATAGTTTCAATTAAGGAAGAGAAATCTTCCCTAATGTAATTTTTAGTTAGTTTCTTGGTTAACGATTTTTTTAGATGCAATCCAAGGCATCATTTGTCTTAATTTAACACCAGTTTGCTCTAATAATGAAGCTTTAGTATAAGCTCTTTCAGCATTCATTCTTGGATATCCTGATTGACCTTCTAAGATGAAATCTTTTGCAAATACACCATTTTGGATCTCTTTTAAGATTTGTTTCATAGCTGCTCTTGACTCATCATTGATAACTCTTGGACCAGATACATAATCTCCATACTCAGCAGTATTAGAAATAGAATATCTCATATCTGCAATTCCACCTTCATACATTAAGTCAACGATTAATTTTAATTCGTGTAAACACTCAAAGTATGCCATTTCTGGTTCATATCCAGCTTCAACTAAAGTTTCGAAACCAGCTTGAACTAAAGCTGTTGCTCCACCACAAAGTACTGCTTGCTCACCAAATAAGTCAGTTTCAGTTTCATCTTTGAAAGTAGTTTCAATAATTCCTGTTCTTCCTCCACCAATTGCAGATGCATAAGCTAATGCAACATCTTTAGTATTTCCAGATGGATCAGAATAAACAGCAATTAAGTCAGGAATCCCTCCACCTTTTGTGAATTCTGATCTAACAGTATGCCCTGGAGCTTTTGGAGCAACCATCATAACGTTAGTATTTGCATCAGGCATAATTCTTTTATAGTGAATGTTAAATCCATGACCAAATGCTAAATAAGCACCAGCTTTTAAATTTGGTTTGATTTCTTTTGCATAAATATCAGCTTGATTTTCATCAGGTAATAAAATCATTACAACATCAGCTTCTTTAGTTGCTTCTGCTACAGTTTTTACAGCAAAACCTTTAGCTTCTGCTTTTTTCCAAGATGAACCATCTTTTCTTAATCCAACGATAACTTCTACACCTGAATCTCTTAAGTTTTCAGCGTGAGCGTGCCCTTGAGAACCAAATCCAATCATTGCAACTTTTTTAGATTTAATTAATTCGATATTACAATCTTTATCATAGTAAACGTTTAATGCCATTACTCTTTCCTCTAATTAAAAAATTTTTTGAAGATTATACAAAAAACTATCTAAATATTAGATAACTTGAAAATTAAAGGCAAGTGTAGAGATAGTTTAGATACTATTATGTGATTATTTAAAAAGGATTTATTTTGCTAAGAGAACTATTTATAAAAATTCAAACAGAATGTAAAAATTATTCGAATGATGAATTAAATGAAATAGAAAAATTTTTAAAAGATGAAATCATAATAAAAAATCAAAATGGTAATTTTGAGTTAAATTCTAAATATAAAATTGCAATTGTAAATATCGGAAAAAATTTTGTAATTTTAGAAGATTTAGTAAGTGAATTAAAAAATATAAAAATTGAATTAGAAGATTTAAATGGCGCTTATAATGGTGATTTGGTATTAGCAAAAAGAGTTTTTAACCCAAGAAGTAAAACTAAAGCAAAAATTGTAAAAATACTTGAAAGTAAAAAAGCTGAACTTTTAGTTTATGTAAAAGATAAAGCTTTTTATACATTAAAAGAAAATATTAGACTTGATAATAAAAATGCTTTAAAATATAAAGAATTAGATGTTTTAATTGTTGATAATAAATCATTTGATTTGATTAAAAATGTTGGAAATTTAAATGATTCAAAAATAGATGAATTTATCTCTTTATATTTATATGAAGAACTTTATAGATTAGAAAAACATTTAGATGTAAAAGCTTTAATGGATGATAAAAAACAAAGAGTTGATTTAAGAGATTTAGCATTTTGTACGATTGACCCAAATAGTGCAAAAGACCACGATGATGCAATTTATTTTGATAAAAATGAAAATATTTTATATGTAGCGATTGCAGATGTTTCATATTTTGTAAAAGAGGGTAGTGAACTTGATATTTTAGCATTTAAAAAATCTACTTCTATTTATCTTCCTACAAAAGTTTTACCAATGCTTCCTCCAATTTTGAGTGAAGAGATGTGTTCATTAAAAGAGGGAGTTGATAGATACTCTTATGTTTTTAAAATGTATTTAGATTTAGAAAATTTTAGTGTGAAAAAAGCTGAACTTTTTGAAGCAATTATAAATTCCCACAAAAATTTCTCTTATGGAAGAATTGATAGGGTTATAGAAGGACATCTTGACCAATATTCAAAAATTGAAAAAGAGATATTTGATTATTTAATTCCTTTATATGAAATTAGTAAAAAATTTAGAAAAAGAAGATTATTAAAAGGTTATGATTTTAGAACAACTGAAAATAGATTAAAGTTAAGAAATGATGAACTTGAATCTATTGATGTTGAAACATCAACAGCATCTCATCAGTTAGTTGAAGAGTGTATGTTAATGGCAAATATAGAAGCAAGTAAAAAAGTAAATACAGTTGGAATATATAGGATTCATGAAGAACCACCTTTTAAAGCAATTTCAAAACTTGTAGATGATGTAAATATTTTGGGAGTTAATGTAAAACTTCAAAGTGATGTTCATGAAACAATAACACACATTCAAGAAAAAGCAAAAAATTCAATGATGAGTGCAGAAATTGATGAACTAATTATCCAAGCTCAAACACAAGCTAAATATAGTTCAAAAAATCTAGGACATTTTGGTTTAGGATTCTCTTCTTATTCTCATTTTACATCTCCAATTAGAAGATATTCAGATTTAGTCTTACATAGAATTTTAAAGACAAAACAAACTCCAAAAAATATAGATGATATTTGTGAACATATCTCTTTAAATGAAAGAAAAGTTGATCAACTTGTTTGGGATTTTGAAGATAGAAAATATGCAAGATGGGCAGCTTCTCATTTAGGTGAAGAAGTAAAAGTAAAAGTTGTTGATACAGAAAAAGCAAGAGCTGTTTGTTATGAAAAAATTATTGGTATGAAAGTAATTTTAGAAAATTATAGAGGACAGAAATTATTTTCAAAAATGAGAGTGAAAATAAAATCTGCCGATATTGCTACAAAAGTTATAGTTGTAACTATAATGTAGCACACTTATCAATAGAAGCTAGATATGGTTCTACTTTTTCAGTAGTTACATATTGACCAATAAGTTTCTCTTTTTCATTTATAAATATAGGAGAAACAAGATTTATAATTGAGTGTTCTATAGGATTCTGAGAAACAACAGCAAAATAAGTTGAAAAATCTTCTTTAGATTTAATTTTTAATTTTTCTAAAACATTTGAATCAATTTGAAAATCAAATGAAACTTTTGTCAAAACATTGATATTTACAACTGTTATTTTTGTATTTTCATCAAAAACTAAAAAAGAGAAAAATTCATCAATTTTTTCAATTGATAAACTGTCGAAACTTTCAAAACCTAATATTGGAAGTACAATCTTATACATGGCTTAACCCCTTTTAATATGAATAAATAAATTGTATTAAAAGTAAACTTAGGTTATTATTTTATTATGTATAAAAACGAATTTGATAACTATTTAAAACAAAATAAAAAATTTAAAGCTTATATGTTTTATGGACAATCTATCTTTTTAATTGAACAGTATTCTTTAGTAATTGCTCAAATGTTTGGTGAAAGTGATGAAATTGAAAAACTATATTTTGATGATTATGATTTTAAATATGCAAAAGATAAATTATTACAATCATCACTTTTTTCTTCAAACAATATTTTATTAATAAAAGTTGAAAAAAAAATACCTAAAAAAGAAGTTGATGCACTAATTGAAGCTTGTAATGTAAATCCTGATAGTACACTTATATTTGCATGTATGGGTGATGGAGATTTCAAAACAATGGAAAATAGTTTTTCTTTAAAAACAAATTCTGTTGCTGTTAGATTTTTTCAGCCAACAGATTTGGAAGCAACAAAATTTTTAGAATATGAAGCAAAAATGCTTCAGATGCAATATGAAGTGAGTGCTTTAAATCATCTTTATTTTATGCATAAAAATGATTTAGCATTATGTGTTAATGATTTAAAAAAGTTAGCTATCTTAAATCAATTAATAACAATAAATGTTGTTGATAATAATTGCTTTGGAATAGGTACAGTTAATTTTGAAGATTTTTTATATGATTTAATAAATGGTAAAGATATTAGTGATGATTTAACTTTGATTTTAGAAGAGGGAATGAATGAGATATTTTTATTAAATCAAGTTACTTCTTTTGTTCAACAATTATTTATGATTAGCTCATATGCGAGAACAATGGGACAACCAAACCCAAAAGAAATTTTAGGATTTGTTCCACCAAAAAATATTTGGGAAAAAAAATCAAAATTAGCAATAAATATAAAACCTGAAACTTTTCAAAATATTTTAGAATATTTATTAGATATAGAACTTGATTTTAAATCTTCAAAAATTGATAATCAAAGTTTATATCTTCAGTCTGCTCTAAGAAAGTTTACAGTTTTATTTAGATAAAATCACAAACTTTACAAAAAAGAAATCCTTGCTGATATTAGGAAATGTAAAGAATACCGGCACAATCTATAAGGAGAATTAATGTCAAAAATCAAACATTATGAAACAATGTTTATCTTAAAACCTACATTAACTGAAGAAGAAACTGTAGCACAAATTGATGGACTTAAAGCAATCATCGAAAAAAATGGTGGAGAAATTGCAGCTGTTGAAAACGTAGGAATTAGAGAATTAGCTTACGAAATCGAAAAATGTAAAAGAGGTTACTACTATGTAGTTTACTTCAGAGGTAACCCAGCTGGAATTGCTGAAATCGAAAGAAATTATAGAATCAACGAAAATGTTATCAGATTTATTTTCATTAAATATGAAAGCAAAAAAGAAGTTGTTTCTTGGACAAAAATGAGTGATGAGGCTGCTAAAAAAGCTGCTAAATAAATATAATTAGGAACCTTACATGTATAATAAAGTAATAATGGTAGGAAATTTAACAAGAGATATTGAATTAAGATATTTACCTTCAGGTTCTGCTATTGCAAAATCTGCAATTGCAACATCTTATAAATACAAATCTTCAACTGGAGAACAAAAAGATGAAGTTTGTTTTTTAGATTTTAATATCTTTGGAAGATCTGCAGAAGTTGCTAACCAATACTTAAAAAAAGGTTCTAAAGTATTATTAGAAGGAAGACTTGTTTTTGAACAATGGACAGCTCAAGATGGATCAACAAGAAGTAGACACTCTTTAAGAGTTGATACTATGAAAATGTTAGATACAAAAGGTGATTCAGGAAATACTGAAAACCAAGGTTATAATCCTCAGGGATACACTCAACCAGCACCAATTCAATATGACGAGCCAACTTCTCATGACAGTTATGGTGGTATGAATCAATCAAAACCAAAGATTGAACAAAGAATACCTGAAATTGATATAGACGAAGACGAAATACCGTTTTAGAAAAGGAAAATCAAATGGCTGAAAGAAGAAAATACGGAAAAAAATATTGTAAATATACTGAAATGAAAGTTGATTTCATCGATTATAAAAATACAGATTTATTAAAATTATCTATGAGTGAAAGAGGTAAAATTATGCCTAGAAGACTTACAGGTAACTCTAAAAATGCACAAGAAATGGTAGAAAAAGCAATCAAAAGAGCTAGACATATGGCATTAGTTCCTTATATTGTTGATACTAAAAACATTACAGATTCTGCATATGCAAGATCATTCTACTAAGAATTATTTTAGTAAATAAAAAGGGAAGAAGTTCAACTTCTTCCCTTTTTTTATTTTTTTAATAAAAATAAAATTTATAGTTTTTCCCAAACTGTTCCATTAGCAGTATCCATAAGTGAAATATCAAGTTTTGATAATTCATCTCTGATTTTATCTGCAGTTTGAAAATCTTTGCTGATTTTTGCTTCATTTCTTTTATTAATTAAATCTTCAATTTTTTCTTTTGTCGATTCATCAATTCCAAATTGGAAATAAGAATAAGCGTCATTTCCTCCAACTCCAAGAATTTCTTCAATAAATAAAATATTTGAAATTAACTCTTTTTTTAGATTTTTATCTTTTGGATTTGCATCTAATTTGTCATTTGAAGTATTAATCATCTCATCAATAATTGATAAAGCAATTGAAGTATTCATATCATCATTTAAAGCATTTAAAATAGCTTCTTTAAATGTTTTATTAACCATTGAACCTTCTAATCCATAAACTCTTTTTTTAAGTCTGTAAAGTTTATCAAGTCTTTTTTTTGATGAGATTAAATCTTCTTCATTGAAATTAAAATTTGCTCTATAATGTGTTGACATAAGATAGAATCTTACAACTTCTCCACTATAAGATTTTAAAACATCTTTTAAAAAAAATGAGTTTCCCAATGATTTACTCATTTTTTCTCCATTTATATTTACAAAACCGTTATGCATCCAATATTTTGCTAATTGTTGATTTGATGAACATCTTGTTTGCGCAGCTTCATTTTCATGATGTGGAAAAAGTAAATCTGCACCTCCACCATGGATGTCAATTTGATAAGGAGTATTTTTATAAGCTAAATGTTTTTCAATCATCGCAGAACATTCTATATGCCACCCTGGTCTTCCTTTTCCAAAAGGAGCATCAAAACTTACGTCATTTGCTTTTTCAAATTTCCATAAAGCAAAATCAGCACTATTTCTTTTTTCTTTATTTTCTTCAACTCTTGCAATTGAATTTTCATCATTAGTTTTATGTGAAAGTGTTCCATAAAGTGAATCTTTTGAAGTATCAAAATATACACTATCAGATGTTTTATATGCAATGTCTTTTGAAATAAGGTTTGAAATCATATCTTTCATAACATCAAGATTTTCAGTAGCTTTAGGTTCTATAGAATTATCTAAGATATTTAAAGCCTTCATATCAGCTTTATAAGCTGTTATATATTGTTTTGTAATATCTTCAAGTGTTCTATTTGAATCATACATTTTTTTTATGATTTTATCATCAATATCAGTGAAGTTTTTAGTCATAATTACTTCATAGCCATTTATTTTTAAAACTCTATGCAGTAAATCAAAAGATATTGCACTTCTTGCATGACCTAAATGAGAATCATCATAAACAGTTGGTCCACAAATATAAATTTTTGCTACATTTGGAAAAATAGAGTTAAACTCTAATTTTTCCTTTTTAACTGAATCATAGATAAATATTTTATTCATTTTTTTACTTAAATAGAGCTTCTAAAGATGCAGTATCAGTTGTTTTTTCTTCATTAGATGAAGTTGCTTCATTATTTGATGAATTTGAATTTATTGAAGCAATTTCAACTAATTCAATATCATATTTTGTAAGCATTGAAGCAAGTCTAATATTTAAACCAGCTTTTCCTATTGCTTTTGATTTTTGATCACTTGGAATTGTAACAATAGCTTTTCCTTTTTCTCCATTGATTGGAGCTTTTTCAATTTTAACGCTATTTACCATTGCAGGAGATAATGCTCTTGAAATGAACATTTCAGGGATTGTTGAATATTCAACACAATCAATATTTTCTCCATGAAGTTGCTTTGAAACAGAACTAATTCTTACACCTTTTACTCCAACTACTGCACCTATTGGGTCAATTTGTGGTTCGATTGTAGAAAGTGCTATTTTAGATCTAGTTCCTGGAATTCTTGCACTTGCTTCAATGATAACTTTTTTATCTTTTAATTCCGGAACTTCTAAAGTTAAAAGATTTTCTAAAAATTTAGGAGAAGTTCTTGAAATATCAATTAATAATCCATTTGTTTTATCAATATTAACACCTTTTACAACGGCTTTTAATACATCACCAACTTTAAAAGTTTCACCTTTAATTCTACTTTTTCGTTGTAGGATACCTTTTACTTCACCTATTTCAATAAATGTATTATCTGATTTATCAACTCTTGTAACAGTTCCTGAAACTGTTTTTCCTATTTTTTCTTTATATTTATTAACAATATTTTCTTCAATAAATCTTTGAAGTCTAAATTCAAAATTACTATGTAAAATAGTGGCTGCATTTCTTCCCATATTTTCAAATTCTAAATCATAATTCATAAAATCACCGATTTCTAAATCTGGGTCGATTTCTTTTGCTTCTTCTAAAGTGATGAAATTTTCATAGTTTACAGGTAAACCTTGTTTATTAATTGCATTTGCAAGTAATCTTTCATCATCTTCATCCACAACTTCAATTTTTTGAAATAATTCAAGTCTCTTGTTTGCTCTATCAATATTTGCATCAAAAACTAAAGTAGCATCTACCATTTTTTGTGCAGTTTTAATTAAAGCTTCTTTTAGTGCATTTTCAACATCATCAATTTTGAGACCTTTCTCATATGCGATTGAATCTAAAATATCTATTATTTTATCCATTAAATAACCTCTTGTTTGTTGACATTGAAATGATTAGGATGATTTTCAATGTAGTATAGATGTATAGTATATCTAAAATAGCCTTTTATAGAAATTAAAGTAATTTTGAGCTAAAATGTACAATTAATAAACAAAGAAAAAGGCTTAATAAATGGAATTATTATTTGCAAGAAATGAGTTAAATGAAAAACCAAAAAAAGTGCAATTAGATAAAATAAAAGAAGAGTTGAATAAAGATGGACAAAAAATATTTTATTTTGATAGAGATAACTCACATAAAGATATGATGGCATTAGTAGATGCTTTAGAAGCTGATGGAAATAACGTGTATTTTAGAGAAGTAAAATATGGTTTAGCGGATGATGAATATATGTATGAGGTTCATGCACTTTAATCTATTAATAGTGTTATAAAAATTATGAGTTCAAACAAAAAATTATTTATACAAACTCTAGGGTGTCAAATGAATGACACTGATAGTCAACATATTCAAGCTGAACTAGAGAAACACAAAGGTTATACACCAACACAGAATATTGAAGATGCTGATTTAATTATTATAAATACATGTTCAGTTAGAGAAAAGCCTGTTCAAAAACTTTTTTCAGAAATAGGTCAATTTAATAAAAAGAAAAAAGATGGTGCAAAAATTGGTGTTTGTGGCTGTACAGCATCACATTTAGGGCATGATATTATAAAAAGAGCACCTTATGTAGATTTTGTTGTTGGGGCAAGAAATATATCAAAAATAAAAGATGTAGTTGATGTAAAAGGTGCAGTTGAAGTAGCAATTGACAATGATGAATCAACTTATGAATTTTCAACAGCTAAAACAAATAAATACAGAGCAAGTGTAAATATTTCTATTGGTTGTGATAAAAAATGTACTTATTGCATTGTTCCTAGTACTCGTGGTGAAGAAATCTCTATTCCACCTGAAATGATTGTTGAGCAGGTGCGAAAATCAGTTGAACTAGGTGCAGTTGAAGTTATGCTTCTTGGACAAAATGTTAACTCTTATGGTAGAAGATTTAGTGATAAAAGAGAAAAATATACATTTACAAAACTTTTACAAGATATTTCTAAAGTTGAGGGATTAAAAAGAATTAGATTTACTTCTCCTCATCCTTTACATATGGATGATGATTTTATTGAAGAATTTGCAAGAAATGAGAAAATTTCAAAATGTATTCATATGCCTTTACAAAGCGGTTCAACTGAAGTTTTAAAAGCTATGAAAAGAGGATATACAAAAGAGTGGTTTTTAAATAGAGCAGCAAAAATGAGAGAATTAATTCCTAATTTAAGAATTACAACAGATATAATTGTTGCATTTCCAGGAGAAAGACAAGAAGATTTTGAAGATACATTAGATGTTGTAAATCAAGTTAAATTTGATCAAATATTTAACTTTAAATATTCTCCAAGACCCGGAACAGAAGCATTAAATTTGGCTGATAAAGAGATTCCAGATGAAATTGGGAGTGCAAGATTAATTGAATTAATTGAACTTCATAAAAGACATCTTGAAGACACAATGCCTACTTATGTTGGAAAAACTTTAAATGTATTGGTTGAGAGTTTAAAACCAAATGGTGAAGTTTGTGGATTTACAGATAGTTATTTACAAGTGTTTACAAAAGGCAGTGATGAATTACTAGGTAAATTTGTAGATGTAAAAATTGTTGAAGCAACAAGAACATCTTTAAAGGGTGAAATAATAAGCTAATGTTAAAATATTTTAAATTAAATATACTTCCTTATTTGTTGTATTATTTAGTTAAAATGATATATGCAACAAATAAAAAAGTTTATCATCATCCAAAAGATGATGGAAAACCAATTATTATATGTATGTGGCATGGAGATTTGATATCTCAAATATACAACTATTTTGGATTTAGAAAAAATGGAATTGTAAAAGCAATGATAAGTCACAATAAAGATGGAGAAATTATAACAAAATTAGCTTCAAATTTTAAAATTGGAGCAGTTCGTGGATCTTCATCAAAAGGTGCAGCAAAAGTTTTAATAAGTGCAATAAAAGAGTTAAAATTAGGAAATGATTTGGCTATTACGCCTGATGGTCCAAGAGGTCCACGATACTCAATTGCAGATGGAGTAATAGCTTTAGCTCAAAAGAGTGAATCTAAAATTGTATGTTTTAATACTATACCAACAAAATATTGGCAATTTAACTCATGGGATAAATTTGTTTTACCAAAACCTTTTGGTAGAATAGATTTTTATATCAGTGAACCATTTGATATTAAAAATATGGAATTTGAGCAAGCAAGGGAATTTATCAAAGAAAAAATGTTGATACACTCAATGCCTTGAAATTAAGTAAGTAGGGATAAATGTTTACTAAAGAATCTTTATATATCAATGCAATTAAATATGATACTCAATTAAAGCTTGATTTCAAAAAACTCAATAATGAAGAGATAATCGATGCGAATAATTCAGTTTTTCTAGTAGATAATGAAATTTTACCTTTAGATATTGCGCAAAAAATAAATACTTCACAAGAAGAGATAGATTTTACATATATCTCAACTCTTTTAATAAGTGATACTACTAAACTTGTTCCTAAGTCATTATCATCAAAATTAAAAGATTGTGAGATTGGAAAGTTTAATGATGAATTTGATATTGCTGTATTAAAAACAACTCTTTTTGAAACAAAGAATTATTTTGTTAAAACAGGGATAGATTATATTTATTCAGCTTTTCATATAATGAGTTTACATATAGAAAAAAATGTTTGTAGAAATGAACTCTTACTTCTTTTATATAATAATAAAGCATTTATTTTAATACTTAATCAATCTGGAATTATTGTATATCATGAAACAGTAGATTTACCAACATTTGAATCAGTTAAAAAAACTCATTTTTATGAAGATGATTTAGAGGGGCAAAAACTTTTTGATGAAATTTATTATTTAGAATTAAATGAAATTATACATAATACTTTGAATGATTTTTATAGTAAAAAGAATGGAGTTTTTGTAGAAAAAATTACAATTCTTTATGTATTGAAACAATTAAGCTCTGAAGAAATAGAACAACTTTCTCAAGAACTAATGCTAAAAGTTGACTATCATCCAATAAACATTGATGAAGAAGTTTTTGAATTGTCAAGAGATAAACATTTAAAAAAAAGTTTTATAAAGCCTAGAAAGAAGAAAAAGAAAAGAGATTTTAAATATCTTTATTTGATTTTATTATTAGCTGTTTTATCTTTAGGGTTATATAAAATATATACGATGATAGATTTTGAAAAACTTTTCAAGAAAGAAAGAATTGAAAAAGTTAAGATAGAAGAAAAATTAACAACATTACCTAATCATATTAATTTAAATGATAAAATTGAACAAAGAATAAGAGTCATTTTTAATACAATACCAGTAGGTGTTATGATTAAAGAAATGAAAATCGTTCCAAATAATTTAGAATTAAAAGTATTTTCTTTAAAAGAAGAAAATTTAGTATTATTAAAACCTGCTTTAGACAAATTGTATAAAAATACTCAGTTTGAACTTGTTGATCCAGAGAAAAAAATAGATTTTGATACAACAATTATAGCAAAAGATGAAAATGAATTAAATATTAGTTATAAAAATTTCGATAAAGCATATATAACAGATGAAACAATGTCTGTTGAAAGAGTTACTGAACAATTAAAGATTTTAATGCCTGAAAATGCAATAATAAAATATATATCGACAATAAATCAAGGAATAAATAAATTTGATTATACAATTAATATTTTAGTAAAAGAACCAAAAGAATTTTTTGATTTAATATCAACTCTAAATAGTGAGTTATATTCTATAAATATTTCATATCCAATAAGTATGATAAAAACGGAAGCAGGAATAGAAATAGAGTTTAATTTAGAATTTAATCAATTAAAATAACTAAAAACTTGTTTTACCAAGTTTTTAGTTCGTTATAAACAGAATCTCTTTCAACTGGAATAAATCCAGAATTTTTTATCAAATCAACAAATTCCATTTGAGCAATACCATTTGCACTTCCAGCACCTGCAGCACTTTGGATAGATTCTTTTTCAATTGTTCCATCAACATCATTTGCACCAAATTCTTGAGCAATTAATGCTAATTTTACAGTTGAAGTTGCCCAATAAGCTTTTATATTTGGAATATTATCAAGTAAAATTCTTGCAATTGCGTAAGTTTTTAATATCTCTTGCCCAGTTAATGCTTCTTTTACTTTTAAATAATTGTTTTCAGTTTGATAAACTAAAGGAATAAATGCATTAAATCCACCAGTTTCATCTTGTAATTTTCTCAATCTTAACATATGATCAATTCTATGATTCCTATCTTCGACGTGACCGAAAAGCATAGTTGCATTACTTTTTCTTCCTTTTTGATGCCAAAGTTTATGAATTTCTAACCATTGAGCAGAACTAACTTTCCCTCCACAGATTCTTTTTCTAACAGTTTCATCAAAAATCTCTGCTCCACCACCTGGCATTGAATCAATTCCATGTGCAATCATCATATTTATAATTTCTTCGTATGATAGATTATATTCTGTACTTAAAAAATGAATTTCTGCAGCTGTTAAAGCTTTTACATGAATTGATGGGAAATTCTCTTTAATCTTTTTAAATACATCCATATACCATTGTAATCCAGTATGTGGATTATGAGCTGAAACAATATGAACTTCTTTAATATTGTTTTTCGAAGAGTTTTTTACAATTTCTAATATCTCTTCATGGCTCATTGTATATTGGTGAGGATTTTTTCTACTTGCGCTATAGGCACAAAACTGACAAACATCTTTACAAATATTTGTTGGATTTATATGTCTATTTATATTAAAATATGTCTTTTTAGCATGTCTTTCAGTTCTAATTTTATTTGCAAATGAAGCTAATGTAAACAAATCTAAATCATATAATTTAATTGCATCTTCATATTCTAATCTTTCATTTTTTTCTAATTTTTCAATAATACTCATTTTTCCCTACTTACAATCAATATCTTTTGTATAGTGCGCATCTTTTTCTCTATGAATAAAACCTATACAAGTTTGTTTTAAATTATTGTCATAAAACATAACTTTATAAACAGTACTTTTATATCTTGTTTGAGTGTCTTCTACACTCATTTTATTTATAACTTTTAAATCTTTTATATTTTCATGACCAATTGTATTAAGAACTTCTGTAAGTTTTTGTTCTTTTAAACTTTTTAGAAATAAAAAGAAAGCAAGACCAATTACAATTAATAATCCTATTATAAAAATAGTTTTCTTCGGTAATCTTCTTATTTCATTATTGTTCATTTGTATTCTCAATTAGTGGTTTAAAAGAACATTCATTTCCATCATAATACTCAATTGTTCCATCTTCAATTTTGTAATACCAACCATGAATTTGGATTTCACCATTTTTTATTTTTTTCTCAATGTAAGGAAAAGTCAAAAGATTTTCCATTTGATGGACAATAGAAATTTTTTCTGTAGTTCTATAAATATTCTCTTTATCAGTTTTATCTTGAATTGCCAATAGTGTATATTCTTTTGCTTTTTTACCTAAATCTAACCATTTTTTAATATTAATTAAATCAGGAGAATTTCCAAAGTCTTGGTATAAGCTTTTACAAGCTCCACAGTGTGAATGTCCACAAACAATGATATGTTTTACTCCCAGAATATTTACAGCATACTCAATAACAGCTGAACTTCCGTGGTAATCATTATCTGGATTATATGGTGGAACAAAATTTCCTACATTTCTTAAAATAAACATATCACCTGGTTTTGTATCTAGCATTAAATCAGGAGTTACCCTACTATCACTACACCCAATAAATAGTACTTCAGGTCTTTGCCCTGTTTCAACTAATTGTTTTAAATCAGCTTCATATTTAGAAAAACTTGCTTCTCTAAATTTTTTATTACCTTTAATTAAATCATTTATTAGCATTTCAAATCCTTTAGTAAATTACAGACACTAATTAAATCGTTAGTATTTATATCAATTTTTGCAATTAATCTAATAATTGCACTTTTTACGGTTGGTTGTCTAATTGCTCCAACTAGAAAACCATTTTGTTTTAAAATTTCTTGAATTTTTTTCACTTTTTTATTATCACCAATTTCAATTGGAATAATTAAACTTTGAGATTTTATTTTTAAAATCTCGTAAATAATATTTAAATTTGTATTTATTTTTTCCTTTAAATCTTTTTTATTATTTATAATATAATTTAAAGATTCAAGTGCAAGGGCGGTATCAAATAATGAAGGAGCAGTAGAATAAATAATAGGTTTAGCTCTATTTGTTAAAAAATCTATAATCTCTTTAGAAGCTAAAATATAAGCTCCATAAGAACCATAAGCTTTTCCTAATGTTCCCATTTTTATATGATATTTATTTGGTTTTATTTTATAATAGTCAAAAATACCTAAAAGATTTTCTCCAATTACTCCAGAACTATGAGCTTCATCTACAATAAGAAGAGTTTTATATGTTTCGGCTAGATTAAATATTTCAATTGGTGCAATATCTCCACCCATTGAATAAACACCTTCAATAGCTATAATATTTCTTCCAACTCTTTTATTTTCTAAAATCTTTTTTTCTAAATCTTCATAATCATTATGTTTAAAAACAATTACTTGTTCAGGTTTTAATAACTTTGTAGCAAGTATTCCACTTGCGTGATACTCTTCATCAATAAATAATGTATCATTTTTTCTAACAAGTGCTTCAATCATTGAGATATTTGCTAAGAAACCAGAACCAACAGTGATTCCTGCTTCAAATTTATTTACCTCACACAATTTATCTTCAAAATCTTTATGGATTTTATTGTAGCCATTTACTAACATTGAAGCACGAGGAGAGTGGAAATTTTGATTTAAAACGTTTTCGTAAGCTTTTTGAAAAAGATTTTTATTTGTAGAAAGACCTAAATAATCGTTTGAGGCAAGATCAATAAGATTATCATCGAATATATCTCTTGTTCTAAAACGGTTAGACTTTTTAATAGATTCAAGTTCTTTTGAGTACAAAAAATTCTCCGTAAGTATTTTTGAATAGTATCTAATAATTTCTAAGAAAAAGTTAAATTTTACAATTATCAACTTTTGCTAGTTTATTGCTACTTTGAATTGTTATAATTCTTTTCTACTAATTTTAGATACAGTTTAGAACAGTAAGGGGTGTTTTTGCGACCTTCACCCCTTGCTTAATCATATAGTTATATTTTCAATTAATTCAATATTTTCATCTGTGATTATAATAGCATCAACTGAATAAGAAATATCCAATTTTTTTATTTGTAAATAGTAATTTATACTTCTTTTTATTTTTGAAAGTTTAGAAGGAGTTATATTATTAATAGCAGTTTCATAATCAGGTGCAGATTTTACTTCACAAAAGTGATAAATATTTTCTTTCTTAGCAATAATATCTATTTCACCAAGTTTTTTAGCATAAAAATTTTTTTCAATGATTTTAAAATTTAAATCTTCTAAAAAAGAGATTGCTTTTTTTTCAGCAAATTCTCCTTTTTCTCTACTCATAAAATCAACCACCACCAACAAATTGAAGTAATTCGATTTTATCATTTTCTTTTGGAATAAAATTCTTCCAATCATCTTTTTTTACAATATTCATATTAATAGCAGCTGCCATTACTTTGTTTTCAATTTGTAAATTTGTTATTATGTCTTGAAGTGTTAATGAGTTATCAAACTCTTTTGTTTCACCATTTATAATTAGTATCATAATTTAAACCTTTTTATATTTTTTATAAAGTTTGATTATACAAACACTTAACTTATTTTCTTATATTCAAGGTTTTAAATCTATCACCCATTCCAGTTGGCTCTAGTAAAACTTTTATTTTTTGAGTCTCTTTTAAATAAGTGTTTTCATTTACATTTGCTTTTAAAATTTCTAATAATTCTAAAATACCAAATTCAACTAAAGATTTTAATTGAGTATTAAAAACTATATCTTTTATTCCATTTTCTTTGAAACAATCACTTAAATAATTAAAGTGAACATCATAGGTAATATCAGAATTTTTAAAGAGTTTTTCTAAATTTAAATTTTCTTCAAAAATTGGATAAACTGCATGTTTTTCATAAACTCTTGTACTAAAATCATTTCTTGGAAATCTATCTCCATAATCAAAAGTTAGAAATTCAAAATGAGTTATATTTTTACAAATCGTATTTACAAAATCTTTGTAAGACAATGCAACTTCACCTTTTGTGATACTGTATTTTTTACAATGACTTAAAATTTCTTTATCAACACAATCAATAAACTCTATTTTATGATTTTCTACCATTGCAATTTGTAAAATATTTTTATCATTTGTATAAACTAAATCACAAGAAAAAGCATCAAAAATCTCATTTGCAATAATATATGCATTTTCAAGTTTAACCTCTGAAATATCATTAAAATGTTTTAGTTTGATAATATTCCCAAAGGATTCTTGTAAATATTTTTTTTGTTGATTTTGAAGATTTTCAAATCTTTCAACTATTGCAAAATTTAAAGTGTCAAGAAGTTTGGGTTTTAATGTATATATAAATTGAATTATATCTGCAAGTAAATATCCATGATGAGCACCAATTTCTAAAATTGTTGTATTGTTTGGTAGAAATCCATCTTCAATCGAGCTGATGATTTTTTTTGCAATTGTGCCACCAAAAAAAGAAGAAGTAGAAACTGAAGTGAAAAAATCACCATCTTTTCCTATCTTTTTGTAATTTGAATAATATCCATTTTTACCATAAAGCCAATCATTAAAATATGTACTAAATTTAATCATATATGATTGTATCAAAAAAGCTGTAAATAAAAGGTTTTACCTTTTATTTACAAACATCTATAACAGATTGTTGATTTGGATATAAATAAACTTCAACTCTTCTATTTAGAGCCATATTTGCATCACTATTATTTAATGCAACTGGTTTGTCAAAAGAACAACCTCTTGAAAAAATTTGATTTGAAACACCAGAATTATATATAATATTTCCTACATTTGAAGCTCTTTGTTCAGATAGAGTTTGATTATAAGCATGAGTTCCACGGCTATCTGTGTGACCTACAACTTGAACTAATGTATTTGGATATTTTTGTAAAACAGAGTTTATTTTAGATATTTTTGTTTGGGCACTATATGTTGGATTTGCAGAATTAGTTTCAAACATCATATCATCTCTGAACATAACTTTTACGTAGTTATCAGTATTTGAAACGATTAAATCTTGATTTGGATCTAAAACGGCATTTGGATTATTATTTACATTTGTATTTAAACTTTGAGCAACTTCTTGAGCTTGTTTATCCATACTATAACCAATTGCTCCACCAATTGCTGCACCTGCAACTGCACCAATTACTTTATTTCGTCCTTTGTTCCCACCACCAATATTATTTCCTAAAACAATACCTGCAATTGCTCCAAGAGTTGTTCCAATAATTGCATTTTGATTATTGTCATAAGTTTCGTTTCCGGTTCTTTGAGCACAACCAGTTAATAAACTTGCAATTACGGTAGTCGATAATAAAAATTTAAAATTTAGATATTTCATAATAGCCTCTTTTTATATGTAATAAGCGATTTTAACATAAAAATTATGTAAGAATAGTGAAACAAGATAGTTACTCTATTGTAACAATATTATGTTATAATAAAAATAACTTTTTGAAGGAGAATCTATGGAAAAAAGAACAAAAATATTAGCAACTTTAGGCCCAGCAAGCCATAGTTTAGAAATGATTGAAGGATTGATTAAAGCTGGTGCAAACATGTTTAGATTAAACTTTTCGCATGGAAGCCATGAATATCATTTAGAAACATTAAATAATATTAGAACAGCTATGAAAAATACAGGGAAAACGGTTGGAATTTTACAAGATATTTCAGGTCCAAAAGTAAGAATTGGAGATTTAAAAGAGCCTTTTTCACTTTATAGAGATGATGTAATAACTTTTTTAAAAGATGAAATGGTTGGATATAAAAAAGCAGATAAAGAGTATGTTGTATCTATTAATTATCCAGATATTTTAGATAAAGTAAAAATTGATGAATATATTTATTTATATGATGGAACAATTAGAGCAAAAGTTATTGAAACAGGAAAAGAAGTAAAAGCTAGAATTGAAAATCATGGAACTTTATCTTCACGAAAAGGTGTAAATTTCCCAAATACTGTAATTGATATTGATGTAATTACAAAAAAAGATGAAAAAGATATAGCTTGGGGTGTTGAGCATGAAGTTGATTATTTTGCAATTTCATTTGTTCAAAATGCTAGAGATATGCGAAAAGCAAGAAATCTTTTAAATGGATATAAAGGTAAATTAATAGCAAAAATTGAAAAATTTGATGCGGTTGAAAATATTGATGAAATTATAGAAGCTAGTGATGGATTGATGGTTGCAAGGGGAGATTTAGGAATAGAAGTTCCTTATTATGATGTTCCAACTATTCAAAAAATGCTTATTAAAAAAGCAAATTTAAAAGGAATCCCAGTAATCACTGCAACTCAAATGCTTTTATCAATGACTCAAAATGAAAGAGCAACAAGAGCTGAAATTTCTGACGTTGCAAATGCAGTTTTAGATGGAACAGATGTTGTTATGCTTAGTGAAGAGAGTGCAGTTGGAGAAGATCCAATAAATGTAGTTGATACAATGCATAATATCATTGCAAAAACTGAAGGTATTTATAATTATGAAAAACAATATAAGTTCCCTTATTTGGATGAATTTGATGTTATTCAAGCAACAGTAACAAAACTTGCAGATGATTTAAAAGCAGATGGTATTTTAGCACTTACAAGTTCTGGAAAATCAGCAACAAAAATGTCAAGATATAGACCAAAAACTCCTATTTATACTTTTACACATAAGAAAAAAATATTAAATTCTCTAACAGCTGTTTGGGGAGTTGAACCAGTTGGAATTATTAAAGAAGCCCAAGCTTCAAAAATGTTTCAAAAAATGTTGAAATCTTTAGATGAAAAAGGTTTATTAAATAAAAAAGGTTTATATGTAGCAACAGTAGGTTATCCAGTTGGAATGCCAGGAAGTACAAATACAATAAAAATCTTAACTCCATCAGAAATGGAATATTACTTAAATTATAAAGAAAGTAAAGAAAAAGATAAAAAATCTAAATAATATATTTGTATGCAAAAACTTCTAATGAAGTTTTGCATACAGTTCTAAAAGTTCTAGTTGTTTTTCAACTTCAAATATTTTTAAATCTAAAGATTTGATTTTCTGTGAGTTTTGTAAAGTATCAACATCACTTTGTGTTTTGATTTGTGCTTGTTTTTCTTCATTTATGATCTTTAAAATAGAGTCATAAACATCTAAATCTTCTCTTGTTATTTGTAGTCTCTCATCGAGCATAGATATTTTTTCAAGTTTTGTTTTGAAAAAAGTTTTTTCATCATCTTCACTATTTTCTAAATTTAATTTTGATTTTAAGTAATCGATTTTTGTACTTTGAATATCATTGAATGTTCTACTATCAAATGGTATGTTTAAAGTCAATCCAAATGTTTGGTCATTTTCTTTTGTATATTTTATACTATTATCTGTATCATGATATTTTGAGTAAGTATAATAAGCATTTACACTTGGTAAATATTTTGCCATAGTCATATAAGAATAATTACCTTTTTTTTCAATATCAGCTTGAGCTTTTTTTAGTTCGATATTATTTTCTAAAAACTCTTTTTGGCTAAATATTTTAAATACTGGAAGTTCAAATTTTGTGTAATCTTGTGATGAAATATTATTGAAACTATTGATTAAATCTTGTTTTTGATACTTTAAATCAACTAAATTATGTTTTGAACTATTTAGTGTAAGAAGTGCATCATCTAAATAAGAAGTATCTAAAAAACCATTTAGAACTTGTTCTTTTTTTCTATTTACATCTATTTTTGCATTTTCTAAAGTATATTTTGCTTTTTGAATATTTAAATTTGTTTTTTCAATATTATAAAGATATTGTAAAGCTTGTTTTACAAGGTCTTTTTGTTGTTGGTCCAATTCAAGTGCTGCATAATCATAAGTTGAATCTGCATATTTTATGGCTTTATAAATTCCACCACTTTGAAAAATTGGCTGATTTATAGAAATAAGTGAACGCTCAGTTTTTTCATCTTCACCTAAATTTTTAGTATATTGATAAGTTATTGGATTTATCCAATCTTTTCTTAGTTTAGAGCTGTCTTCTTTTATTTGTTCTTTTGATAACTCAATATTTTTTAATCTTTTTTCTGAAATTATTTTTGTATCAAAAGCATCTTTTGTATCATCTGATGCAAAAAGACTTAAAGAGATTAAACTACAAAATAGTAGTTTAACCTTGCTTGATTTTATCAAGTGCATTTTGCAGCCTTTTGAAACCTTCATCAATTTCTGCTTTTGAGATTGTAAGTGCTGGAAGAAGTCTTAGAGTATTTTTTCCTGCTTTTAAAACTAAAACTCCACATTCAAAAGCTGTTTTAATCACAAGTGCCAAAGTTTCCGCATCTTTAACTCTTAATCCTCTCATAAGTCCAAGACCTACATTTTCAGTAAATATTTCTCTATTGTTTTCAAAAAATTCATTTAATTTAGAATTATAATAAATGATAGTTTCATCTAATGTTCCAGTATCTTTTAACTCTTCTAAAATATCTAAAACTTCTAAAGCAGCAGTTGTAACTAAATAATTTCCTCCAAAAGTTGAACCATGATCACCTGGAGAAAAAATATCTTTATGTTTTGTTAAAACAGCCCCAATAGGAACTCCACCACCAAGACCTTTTGCAAGAGTGATAATATCAGGTTCAATTTCATAAAGATTAGAAGCTAAAAATTCACCTGTTCTAAAAACACCAGTTTGAACTTCATCTATGATTAATAAAATATTATTTTCTTTTAAAAATTTTGCTAATTCTTGAATATCTTTTTTATTAAAAGGTTGAACTCCACCTTCTCCTTGAACAAGTTCAATCATAACAGCAACTGTTTCATTATCAATTGCATTATAAATATCATCTATTTTATTATGATATGAAAATCCTTCTGGATAAGGAGCAAAATTTGGTGTATGCATAGATTCTTGACCAGTTGCTTTTACAGTTGTAATTGTTCTTCCATGGAAAGAGTGTTCTAATGTGATAACTTTATATCTTTTATTTTCAAATTTTGTTTCACCATATTTTCTAGCAATTTTTATAGCACCTTCATTTGCTTCAGCACCACTATTTGAGAAAAATGTTCTTATATCATAACCACTTAATTCTCTTATTTTTTTTGCAAGTTTTGCTTGTGGTTCAATTGCATATAAGTTTGAAATATGAGTTATATTTGATATTTGTTGATATATTTTATCTGCAACTCTTTTATTTCCATGTCCAACACTAACTACAGCTATTCCAGATGTAAAGTCTATATAATCTTTATCATTTTCATCAAATAGCGTGGCATTGATACCTTTTTTGAAATTTACATAATTTCTTGCATAAGTATGAAGTACATACTCTTTGTCCATTTGTTCTAATTGTTCATTCATTTCTTTTCCTAAAAAAATTTAGATATATTTTGGCAAGATTATATCCAAAATATATTTATACTTATTGATTAATTGCTTTACTATAATATCGATTTAAATCAAATAATCCATATTGTAAAGAATCTTGTTTTTTAAACTCATTATTAAACCAATCAAAATTTTCCCAAAAATTTGAATCTGCCCGATTTATAACAAATTTAGATATTCTTTTATCATCATTTGGAGTATCTTTATAGTTTTGTAAAAGATTGAAAAATTCATTTAAATCATTTTGATTTACAACTACAAAAAGATTTGGATAAGAACCTATAAATCCTTTTACAAAATTTATCCTATCTTTTGATGGCTCTAACCTTGATTCTTCATCAAAAAGTAAAGCAACATTTTTATGCCATCTATTTATAACTAAAGTATATACAAAATTCTCTCCTGAGTTCATTTTGATTCTAATATAAGCTAAATTTGATTCTCCATCTGTAAAATGTTTTATAATTTTTGAACTATTAGGTAAAGTTAAAGTTTTAAATGTCTTTTCAATTTCTTCTTTAGTATTATAAACTTTTTTAATTTCACTTTGTTTATAACCATCTTCTATAAAATTTATAGAATCTCTTTTGGTATTTGTATAGTCTAAAACTTTATTTGCAAACTCTTTTTTGAAATCTTTAGTTTGATATTTTATATCAACATTGTTATCTGAAGGAATATAAACAGATAAATATTGAGCTAACCAACCTTCATACCAAGAATTAAAATATTCTTGTCTTGACTCTTTTGGTAAAAATTCTAAGAAATTACTCTCTCCTTCAATTCTCAGTCTATCCATATGAGTTCGTACTAATAATTGGTGTGCTGTATTTCCAAATACATCGAAACCTGCAACTAAAGAGTAGTAAATACGTTCTAATAAAGGAAAATCAATGACCCATAAAGTTTTAGGAATATCTCCAAAAGCACCTTTATGAACAGAAGCAGAATTAAAATGTCTATAAATAGTTAATATTGAATCATTTTCTTGAGTTTGATTTCCTTTCCAAATTGCATTAAAATTTAACCCATTTGGATAATATTGTTTATATACAGAAGCTTTATTTGTTTCATATTTTTTTGCTAATTCATAATTATCTAAAGCTTTGAATGTTTTAAATAAGCTAGGATCTTCTCCATACTCATTAGGTATAGATAAATTTGGAATATTATCATGTAAAAAATATTTATCTTGCAGACTTAAATCGTATTTTGGATCCATAAACATTACCCAAAAATGGTCATTTATTACATTTAAGGCAATTTGCCCTTTACAAACAGGACCTCTAATAAATGTCATAATAACATAATGAATATCATCAAGTAAAAATTGATATCTACTACTTGCTGGAATTTGTTCGAAAATTTTTAAAGCATTTGCAGAAATTTTACTATCATAAGGTGGTAAATATGGTTTTTGTTCCCAAGTTGGTTTTATAAAAAGTTCATTATATCTTTCAAGTTTTTTATCATTTAATTCATAAACCATATGTGTTTTATGAACAATAGTTGATTCAATTTTTCTAAATCTATAATAAAATGGTTCTTTTACTTCGTCATAAGGAAATCTTGTAGCAATAATTTTTGGTTTAAAACCAGTTGGCGTAGTTGAACGTATTAATTCAAAAAAATTGCCACTTTTTTCATCAAAACTTATATGAGCTAAAAATAGATGTTCATAAATATATCTTGAAGTTACTTGATATTTTGTCTCTTTATTATTTAAAAACGCTTCAAACTTTTTGATTTGTTCTTTTTCAAAATTATTAATATCATCTTTTTTTGTATCATCAATTGCACCATCTTTTAACCAAGTCATTAGAAGATTGTATTCTTCTTTTTTAAGTGCTGGAAATCCATAAGGCATTCCTTTATGTGGGTTATCTTCAAAAAATAAAGCTAATTCATCTTTATCTTTTGTACAACTAAGTTCATCTTCTTCTGGAGAATAATTTCCTAAATTTAAAGGATTTTTATCTTTTTGAAAAAGATATTGCATCATTATTGATTCATTAGAGTTTTCTAAATAATCAACAACAGAAAAAAAGCCTTTCCCTCTCCATTCTTTTTGATTTATAGCATCAATAAATAATCTTGTTGGACTATCTGCATTCATTCTATTTGCATAAACATCAGCTTTAGAACCACCTCTTTCAAGTCCTTCGTAAGAAGAGAGTTTTAATTGACAAGGAGAGTTGTAACATGAGTGACAAGATACACATCTATTATCTAAAATGGGTTTAATATCATTTGTGAAAGATATTTCTTTATTTACAGTTTCAAAACTTACAGGCTCAAGAGGTTTTACTGAACACGCTGTAAATAAAAGAGTAAATAAAGAAATAATTATTAATTGTAATTTCATAAAAATGTCCTAAAAAATAAAGTTTTGTATTATACAAAAAGTTTTATTTTTTAAACTCCTTTTTGCTAAAATCCAAACTAAAATTAAAGGAAAAAAATGCAGCATTTGATTAGAACTTCGGATTTTTCAAAAGAAGAGATAATGGGCATCTTTGATGATGCAAGAGAGTTTTTAAAATTTGAACCAAATGAAATTTTAAAAGGTAAAATTATAGTTACTTTGTTTTTTGAAAATTCTACAAGGACTAGAAGTTCATTTGAAATTGCAGCTAAGAGATTAGGAGCTGAGGTTGTATCACTTGATGTAGGAACATCTTCTACAAATAAAGGTGAAACAATTTTTGATACAGTTGCAAATATAAATGCTATGAAACCAGATGCAATTATTATTAGACATAGTGAATGTGGATTACCAGAAAGTTTAACAGGTTTTGTAGATTGTCCTATAATAAATGCAGGTGATGGAAAACATTCACATCCAACTCAAGCTCTTTTAGATTTATTTACAATTTATGAGCATTTTGAAGGAAAAACTGAAGGTAAAAAAATAGCAATAGTTGGAGATGTAAAAAGTTCAAGAGTTGCAGGTTCAAATAGAAGGTTACTACCAAGATTTGGAATTGATGTAAATTTAGTTGCTCCTGATTGTTTTAAATATGAAGGAGATGAATTTAAACAATATAATAATATCAATGAAATAATAGATGAACTTGATATTATTATGAGTTTAAGAACACAACTTGAAAGACATAATCAAATATATTTTGAATCTTTACAAGAATATGCAAAAGATTATTGTATTACAAATGAAGTTGTAGGAGATAGAGATATTATCCTTTTACACCCAGGACCAGTTAATAGAAATGTTGATATTAGTGATGAAATGTTAAAAGATCCAAGATCAAAAGTTTTAAAACAAGTAACTCATGGTGTTGCTATAAGAGCTGCTGTTCTTAAAAAACTTATTTTAAAGTAAAAATTGAATAAAAAACTAATAAAAGATAAATTAAATAAATTTGGTTCTTTAAAAGAACCATTTTTATTTGTAATATCATACGACTTTACTAAATTTTACATAGAAAAATTATCAAATCTTCCTGCCTCTATCAAATTCCAATTAAATCAAAAAGAAGATTTTTCTAAAAGAACTCTTAAAACAAAACTAGAAAAATTTCCTATCTCATTTGAAGAATATAAAAAGAAGTTTGAAATAATACAAGAAGAGATAAAAAAAGGGAATAGTTATCTTTTGAATTTAACTGCAAAAACTAAAATAGATACAACTTTCTCTTTAGATGAAATTTATGAAAATACTAAAAGTAAATATAAATTAAGATTTAAAAATAAAAAAGAAGATTTTGTATGTTTTTCACCTGAAAAATTTGTGGAAATTAAAGAAAATAGAATCTTTACATATCCTATGAAAGGAACAATTGATTCAAAAGTTCAAAATGCAAAAGAGAAGATTTTAGCAAATCAAAAAGAGATGGCAGAACATACAATGGTTGTTGATTTACTTAGGAATGATTTGGGAATGGTTGGCTTAAATGTGAAAGTTGAAGAGTTTAGATATATTGAAACAATAAATGCAGGAGATAAAGAGTTATTACAAGTAAGTTCAAAAATTTCTGCAACTTTGCAAGAAAATTGGTACGAAAATATTGGAGATATCATAACTTCTATATTACCAGCAGGTTCAATAACAGGAACACCAAAGAAAAAAACAGTTGAAATACTAAAAGATGTTGAAGATTATGATAGAGATTTTTATACAGGAATTTTTGGAATATTTGATGGAGAAAATTTTGATTCTTTTGTTTTAATAAGATTTATTGAAGCTGATGAAAAAGGAAATTTATTTTATAAAAGTGGTGGTGGGGTTACTTGTGATAGTGATGTCTTAGCTGAATATGAAGAACTTATAGACAAAATCTATTTAGCTTTTTAAAAAGGAAAAATGTGGAAACAATAAAATATTTTGAAACAATTAAATGTGAAGATTTTGAAATCTTTAATTTAGAATATCATAATAAAAGAATATCAAATACAATAGGATTAAATATAAATTTGCAAGAGTATATTTATCCAATATCTGATGAACTTTTAAGATGTAAAGTTGTTTATGATAAAGATGAAATAATTGATGTTTTATATTTCCCATATAAAAAAAGAGAGATAAAAAGCTTTAAGATAATTATTGATGATGAGATAGATTATTCAAAAAAATATTTAGACAGAACTAAGCTAGATAAGTTGTTTGAAAAAAGAAATGGTTGTGATGAAATTATTATTGTAAAAAATGATATTGTAACTGATACTACTATTGCAAATGTTGCAATCTTTTATGATGGCTGTTGGATAACTTCAAAAAATTGTTTATTAATAGGAACAACTAGAACTAGATTACTCGAAGAAAAAAAGTTAATAGAAAAAGATATTACATTAGATATGTTATATAATGCATCAAAAATTGCACTAATGAATGCAATGATAGATTTTAATATTATTGAAAATTATTCTTTTAAATTATAAACTCGATTAAGAAGTTTTTCCCATTTATTATCTTTCCCCCAATTTATTGTTGCTTTTTTTGTAAATCCTGTTGGGGTAAATACATAAGAATCTATTTCATTAAAAGCCACTTTTGGAATTAATTTAGGTCTTTTTGTAAATGGAATCACTTTAAAACTAAGATTATCTAAAACTAATGGAGAGGAATTTTTGTCTTCTATATATAGTAAAACCATATGAGCATCTTTTTGACCTTTTATATTTACAATTGCAAAATATAATTTTTCTTTTGGAATACCTATTTCTAAAAGTGTAAAATATTTTGCAATAACATAATCTTCACAATCCCCATGACCTTGAAGTAAAAATTCTTTTGGTGTTGCCCAATAATCAATAGATGAAGCAGTTGAAATATCACGAGCTGGAAGTATTTTATTTATAAAAGAATTAACATAAGAGAGCTTTTTTATAAGCTCATAATCTTTTACTTTTTCTTTTAATGTTTGATATTTTTCAATTCGATTTAATATAAATGATTTTTTAGGAGATTTATTTATATAATCAATATCATTTTTGTTTAATTTAAATTCATAAGCCCACAAAGGTGATGTGATTAGAAAGATAAGGAAAATTAGTTGTTTCATAAGTTATAATAACATCAAATTTTTAAAATAGGAATTAATTATGATTCAAAATATAATAGAAAGTGAAGATTATAAAAATTTAGTCGAAAAACAAATATGTGAGAATATTCTTTTTTTATTAGAAAAAAGTCAGGAATTTTCAATAACAGCAAATATAGAACCAATTACTTTTACACCCGAATTACCAAAAGTTATAAAAGAGCAAATGCATAAATTTTCATTATTTATTTTGAGTAATTATACTTATAGTACAATTCAGGTTGATGATGAATTCTTGAGTTTTGAAGCAGGATTTGGAAATGAAAATTTTGGAAGTGTGGTAAAAATACCTCTTCATGCAGTTTTTCAAATAATTGTAGATGAATCAATTTTATATTTAAATTCAGTTGCGACAGTTGAAAAATTTAATAAGAATTTGAAAAAAAATTCATTTGATGTATTTAAAAATAATCCAAATAATAAAAAATTTAACTAAAGATAAAAAATATTGAAATATAAAAATGAATTAAAAAAAGCATTTCATATTTCAATCCCAATTATGATGGGATATATTGTTTTAGGTTTTGCTTTTGGCTTATTGTTAGTCTCTTTTGATTACTCTTGGTATTTGGCTCCAATTATGTCTTTTTTTATTTATACAGGTGCACTACAATTTGTTGCTATAAATTTTTTTAATATAAAAGCAGGATATGTTGATATAGCAATTGCTTCTTGGTTTATAAATATAAGACAAGCTTTTTATGGATTGTCTTTAATAAAAAGATTTAATAAAACAGGTAAATTAAAACCTTATTTGATTTTTGCATTGACTGATGAAACTTATGCACTTTTAACTTCAATTAAAGATGATGAAAATCTAAATAAAAAATGGTATTACTTTTTTTTACTCTTTTTTAGTCAATTTTATTGGTTATTAGGTTCAACATTGGGAGCAATTTTTGGAAGTAATATTAAGTTTAATACTCAAGGTTTAGAGTTTTCATTAACTGCATTATTTGTTGTTCTTTGTATTGAACAATATAAAAGTCTTAAAAATATTTTTCCATTTTTTATTGGTTTTATCTCATCAATTTTTTCTTTGATTTTTATTCCTAGTGATAAAATGTTGCTTGTATCAATTGTTGTTGCTTTGATTTTATTATTTACATTTGAAAGAAAAATTGAAAATGAATAATTCTGAAATATTTATAGCAATAGCAATTATGTCAATAATTAGTTATTTTACAAGAGCTTTACCATTTATTTTTTTTAGGAATAAAGAAGAATTACCTCATTATTTCTTATTTATTGGTAAGTATTTTCCTTCAATTATTATAACTATATTGATTGTATTCACTTTAAAAGATGTTGATTTTTCTATAGTACCTTATGGTTTAAAAGAAATAGTTGGAGTTTTTGTAACAGCAATTTTACATTTATTATTTAAAAATTATTTAATTTCAATTTTTTTAGGGACAGTCTTTTATATGAGTTTAGTTCAGTTGATATAAAATAGGTTAAAACCTATTTTATTTTTTAGGAGCAAATTTAAATAGAGCAGAACCCCAAGTTAATCCACCACCAAAGGCATCAAAAAGTACTGTATCACCAGCTTTTATTCTACCTTCTTCATATGCATAGTTCATTGCCATAGGAATAGAAGCAGCAGAAGTATTACCATATTTATCAACAGTAACTACAGTTTGCTCTTCACTTAATCCTAAAGCTTCACCTACAGCTTTTATAATTCTATAATTTGCTTGATGAGGAATAAAGTGAGTTATATCCTCATTTGAAAGATTATGTTTTTCCATCATGATTTTTACATCTGAAGTTAATGTTTTTACAGCAAGTTTGAAAGTTTCGTTTCCTTTCATTTTTATACAAGCCATTTTATTTTCTAAAACTTCTTGTGAGCAAGGATGTTTGCTTCCTCCACCAGGAGTTTTGATTAAATCTTCATAATTCCCATCACTTGAACAATTTATATCGATAATTGCTTCATCTTTATTTGTTGTTGCACTAATAATAGCAGCTCCTGCTCCATCACCAAAGATAAAACAAGTTCCTCTATCAGTATAATCTAATATTGAGCTATAAGTTTCGGCACCAATAATAAGTACATTCTTTTTCATTCCTGATTCAACAAAAGCTTTAGCTATACTAAGTGCATATACAAAACCAGTACATGCTGCACTTACATCAAAAGCCATAACAGGAGGAAGATTTAATTTTGAAGCAATTAAGCATGCAGTTGATGGCATACATAAATAATCAGGTGTAACAGTTGCACAAATAACTAAGTCAATTTCATCTTTTGAAATTCCAGCTCTTTGAATTGCAACTTCAGCTGCACGTGAACCTAAATCAGATGAAGCTTCACCAACTTCAGAAATTCTTCTTTCCTTAATACCAGTTCTTTTTGTAATCCATTCATCACTAGTATCAATAATTTTTTCAAAATCTGCATTTGTCATAATCTTAGGAGGAATATAAGCTCCTATAGATCTAAAAGCTGCATATGTCATTTACATATCCTTAAATTTATATAGTAGTTAGTTTTCTTGAGTACTACCATATTTTGCTAATCTTTGTTCAATTATATTATCTAAATTTGAACTTGCGGCATTAATTGCTTGAAATATTGCATTTTGAATTGCTTTTGGATTTGATTTTCCATGAGCAATAATGACAGGTGCTTTTACTCCAAGAAGTGGTGCACCACCATATTCTGCATAATCAACTCTTACTTTTAAGTTTTTAAATACTTTTCTCATAAGAACTGCACCCGCAATAGAAATTAGCGATCTTTTTAAATTCTTTTTAATTATTTTTCCAATTGTGTCTGCAACACCTTCGGCTGTTTTAAGTAATATATTACCAACAAAACCATCACAAACAACAACATCAACTGTACCTTTGAAAATATCACTACCTTCAACGTTACCTGCAAAATTAGGAATTTTAGATATAAGTTTATAAGCTTCTTTAGTTACTTCATTCCCTTTACTATCTTCTTCTCCATTACTTAATAATCCAACAATAGGTTCATCAAGTCTTAGTGCATATTGTGCATAGACTTGTCCCATTACTGCAAATTCAAATAAATTTTTTGCATCACTATCTACATTTGCTCCAACATCTAATACTAAAGTATTTTGATTTTCACTCGTTGGCATTAATGTTGCAATTGCTGGTCTACTTACACCTTTTATTCTTCCTATTCTCAAAGTTGCAAGAGACATAGTAGCACCAGAATGTCCAGCAGAAACTACTGCATCTGCATTTCCTTCACGTACAAGTTCTATGGCTTTAAAAATTGTTGAATCTTTTCTTTTTAGTGCATCAGTTGCAGAATCACTCATACTAATTACATCATTTGTATCTAATATTTCGACTCTTGATAAAAAGTTTTGTGGGATAAGTTGTAAAAGTTGTGTTTTATTTCCAACCGCAATTGCTGAAAAGTTGTTGTTTTTTTTAAGAGCTGTTATCAAGCCCTCTATAATAGGTTCAGGACCGAAGTCCCCACCCATAGCATCTATTGCAATTCTTAGCATTAGTTTTTATATTCACCAGTATTTGGATTAACCATATGAGGCATTTTCCAAGAACCATCACTATCTTTAACTGGTTTTTTTAACGTTATTTTGTAGTGAGTTCTTCTTTTTGCTGATCTAGTATGAGATACTCTTCTCTTAGGTACTGCCATTTTAATTCTCCTTAAAATTCTTTTTCAAAATTATCACCATATTTTATACATTCTTTACAAATATGGTAGTCACTTTTTATACTGTTTAATTCACTATTAATAATTTCATCAAAGTCAATTAAACTGTTTTCTACTTCAATTACTAAATATTCCTCTTCATTACCTTTATAGATACCATCACTTAACAGTAAATTAAGTTCTTCATCAACTTCTTTAATTTCTGTTATTCCGCATCTACAACAATCAATTTCAGTAGTACCTTTTAGTACTGCTTCAACTTTCACTAATGATGGCGATATTTTACAAAAAGTACCTTCAATTTTAACTGAATTAAATTCAACAACCAATTCCTTGGTAGTTTGAGGTACTTTTTTAAATTCAATTTTCATTATAAAATCAATAAATTAATAGATAATTAACAAATTTCTTTTTGTGCAAAGAAGAAAGCTATTTCATTTTTTGCATTTTCTAATGAATCAGAACCATGAACTGCATTTGCATCAATTGATTCTGCAAAATCTGCTCTAATTGTTCCAGCAGCAGCTTCTTTAGGATTTGTTGCACCCATTAATTCTCTATTTTTTGCCATTGCATTTTCACCTTCTAAAACTGAAACTACTACTGGACCTGAAATCATAAATTCAACTAAATCTTTAAAGAAAGGTCTTGCTGAATGTACTGCATAAAAAGCTTCAGCATCTGCTTTACTTAATTGCATTTTTTTTGTTGCTGCAATTTTTAATCCAGCTGATTCAAATCTATCTAAGATTTTTCCAACTACATTTTTAGCTACAGCATCTGGTTTAATGATTGATAATGTTTGTTCCATTGCTTATATTCCTCGATTTTTTTTAAGTCGCGGATTATATCTAAAAAAACAAAAAAAGGCAAGTAATAAAACTACTTGCCTTTTTAATATATGTTAAATTTAATAAAATTTATTATTCAACTACAGGAGTACCAGGAGTTCCTCTATCTTCTTTTTCAATTGAACCAGAACCAGCTTCATCCCATACAATACATCCTTCAGTTGGACATGCATCAGCACATGCAGGGCTATCATTATGACCTACGCATTCAACACATTTATCAGCATATACGTAATATGTATCTTCACCTGTTGGATTTTCGTCATTATCAACGATTGCTTCTACTGGACACTCATCTAAACAAGCATCACAACTAATACAGATATCAGTAATTTTTACTGCCATTGTATATCTCCTTATTAAATTTTAACAAACTTTAACACAGTAAATATAAAATTATCTTTAAAATATTTGATTTATGATTAACTGATTAATATAATTGTAACGGAAATATAAATATATAGTAGAAAGGATAAATATTATCATAAAATAATATTTCTTATAAATTTAGAAATTTAAGCTTATTTACAGTTTGTTTTACAAAATATTGTTATATAATTCTATCACATTAAAAAATATTTAAAGGATATAAAATATGTTAGTAACAAAAAAAGCTCCAGATTTTACAGCAAAAGCTGTACTTGCAGATGGTCAAATAGTAGAAAATTTCAACTTATATGAAAACATTGGTGAAAAAGGTGCAGTATTATTCTTTTACCCATTAGATTTTACATTTGTATGTCCATCTGAAATTATTGCTTTCTCAAAAAGAATTGACGAATTTTCTTCAAGAGGAATTTCTGTAATTGGTTGTTCAGTTGATTCTCAATTCTCTCACTTCGCATGGAGAGAAACACCAGTTGAAAATGGTGGAATTGGTAGAGTTAAATTTCCATTAGTAGCAGATTTATCTAAATCAATTTCTAGAGATTATGATGTATTATTTGGTGAGTCAGTGGCATTAAGAGGTTCATTCTTAATTGATGCTGATGGAACAGTAAGACATGCAGTAATTAATGATTTACCATTAGGAAGAAATATAGATGAAATGATAAGAATGGTAGATGCAATGTTATTTACAAATGAGCATGGTGAAGTTTGTCCTGCTGGTTGGGCAAAAGGTGATGAAGGTATGAAAGCTAACACTGCTGGTGTTGCTGAATATTTAGCTAAAAATGAAGGTAAATTATAATATATAAATTTAATTTATATTTATAATAAAAAGGTATCAATTAAGATACCTTTTTTTATGTATTTTATAATTTATTGACAATTTTTGAAATAAACACTACAATAACAAAAATACTTTAAAAACTACAAAAAACTACACTACATACTTAATTATGTAAAATCAAAGGCAAACATACTCATGGAAGAGTCTAAAGAAGAAACGAAAGTAAAAACAACAAATTCAAAAAAAACAAGAACTCATATCCCTGTTGAAGGTTATAAAATAGAACAACTAAGGGAACTTCCTTTAGAAGAATTAATTAATATAGCAAATGAACTAGATGTTGAAAATCCTCAAGAATTAAAACGACAAGATTTAATGTTTACGATTTTAAAATCTCAAATAGATGCAGGCGGATTTATTTTATTTACAGGTATCTTAGAGATTAAAGAGGGCGGATTTGGTTTTTTAAGAGCAATTGATGGAAATTTTTCAGATACTTCAAATGATTCTTATGTAAGTGCAACTCAAATTAGAAAATTTGCATTAAGAACTGGAGATATCGTCTCAGGGCAAGTTAGACCTCCAAATAAGGAGAGTGAAAAATATAATGCTTTATTAAAAATAGAAGCTATAAATTACTTACCCGTAAAAGAGTCTAAAAATAGACCTTTATTTGATAACTTAACTCCACTTTATTCTACATCACGATTTAATTTTGAATATGATTCACAAAAAATGACAGGAAGAATGCTTGACCTTTTTGCACCAATGGGAAAAGGACAAAGAGGACTTATTGTAGCCCCTCCAAAAACAGGTAAAACTGAACTTTTAAAAGAATTAGCACATGCAATAAGTAGAAATCATCCAGAAGTTACTTTGATGGTTCTTTTAATTGATGAAAGACCTGAAGAAGTTACTGATATGCAAAGAAGTGTAAGAGGTGAAGTTTATTCTTCAACTTTTGATTTACCTGCTCAAAATCATGTAAGAGTTGCAGAAATTGTTATTGAAAAAGCAAAAAGACTTGTTGAAATGAAAAAGGATGTTGTAATTTTACTTGATTCTATTACTCGACTTGCTCGTGCTTATAATACTGTAACACCAAGTTCTGGGAAAGTTCTTTCTGGTGGAGTTGATGCTAATGCTTTACATAAACCAAAAAGATTTTTTGGAGCTGCAAGAAATATAGAAGAGGGTGGTAGTTTAACTATTATTTCTACTGCACTTATTGAAACAGGTTCAAAAATGGATGAAGTTATTTTTGAAGAGTTTAAAGGTACAGGAAATAGTGAAGTTGTTCTTAGTAGAAATGCTGCAAATAAAAGAGTTTATCCTGCTCTTGATATTATTAAATCTGGAACAAGAAAAGAAGAACTGCTTTTAAGTCCAGATGTTTTACAAAAAACTTGGATTTTAAGAAATGCGATTTCTCAAATGGATGAAGTTGAAGCACTTAAATTTTTATATTCAAAAATGCTGAAAACAAAAAATAATGAAGAGTTTTTTAACTCAATGAATGAATAAAAAAGATTTTTCTTTTTTATTCAAAATTTCTAAATACTTTTTTATACTGCTCAACTCTAAAATCAAAAGTTGTATATTTGTCATCTTTCTCTTTTTTTTGTTTATAATGATTATTTGAACCTATGCTTTTATTGGCGCTATTGGATGGAGAAGTTAAAGATATAGTTGTAAAAGATCTATTATCAAAAGTGAATTTATTAATTTTTGGTGTATCTTTATCTATAATTTCTATTTTTATATTATTTTGTTTTAAAATTTTCCTGAAAAAATACTCTGGGCTATTTTTTGAATTTCCGCCTGTAAAGATGATTTTATATATATTTTTATAATTTTTTAAATAATATAATATATCTCTCAGTACGATATCTTGCATAGTTAAATCACTTGCATCATATTTAATTCTTTTACAATTTTCTACAATATCACAAATTCCAATTTTATTTTTTATTAAAAAGTTTTTTCTTTGATTTATTGCCTCTAATGAATTATTATATATAAGATTTAGTTTAAAAATTTTATCAAGAATTTGCCAAAAAAGATTGTCTTTTGAGCCATATGGGAAATCTACATCTTTTATCTTTAATTCTTTAGTGCAAAATCTTGGAGGTGGAAGAGTACCAATAATTAATATTTTTGTATCATCATTTAAAATTGGTAAGTATGGATGATAGTGAAAAATCATAAAAATCCTTTAACGTATATAGATTAATTTTTATATATATGATTAAAATTTATAGATATTGTATAAAATATAATCATTTTTTGATAAAATATTTTTTCAATTTAGAATGAAGGAAGAAGTATGCCATATTTAGAAGAAGTTTTTAACTATCTTAAAAGAACAAGTCCAGCCCAAACAGAATTTTATCAAGCAGCAGAAGAAGTGTTATATTCATTGCAACCATTGCTTGACAAATATCCTCAATATAGAAAGCACAAAATTATTGAAAGAATAGTTGAGCCGGAAAGACAAATAATGTTTAGAGTAAATTGGCTTGATGATAATGGAGAAATTCAAGTAAATAAAGGTTTTAGAATAGAATTTAATTCAGCACTTGGACCATATAAAGGTGGTCTTAGATTTCATCCAAGTGTAAATGCTGGAGTGATTAAATTTTTAGGATTTGAACAAATATTTAAAAATGCACTAACAGGTCTTCAAATTGGTGGAGGAAAAGGTGGAAGTGATTTTAATCCAAAAGGAAAATCAGACAATGAAATCATGAGATTTTGCCAAGCATTTATGAGTGAATTATATAGACATATTGGTGCAAATACTGATGTTCCAGCTGGTGATATTGGAGTTGGTGCTAGAGAAATAGGTTATATGTTTGGGATGTATAAAAAACTTGCAAATAGATATGAAGGCGTATTTACTGGAAAATCATTAAAATGGGGTGGTTCTTTAGCTAGAACAGAAGCTACAGGTTATGGATGTGTATATTTTGCAAAAAATATGCTTGCAGCACGAGGAGAGAGTCTAGAAGGACAAAGATGTGTAGTCTCTGGTTCAGGAAATGTTGCTATTTATACTATAGAAAAATTATATCATCTTGGTGCATTACCCATTACTTGTAGTGATTCAAAAGGTATGATTTTAGATGAAGAAGGAATAGATTTACTTTTATTAAAAGATTTAAAAGAGAATAAAAGAGTAAGATTAACTGAATATGTAAAATATAGACCAAATGCTAAATATATCCCTATTGAAGAGTATCCTGAAGGAAAAAATATGGTTTGGTCAATACCATGTTTTGCAGCATTCCCAAGTGCGACACAAAATGAATTAAATTTAGAAGATGCAAAAACATTATTAGCAAATGGCTGTAAATGTGTAAGTGAAGGTGCTAATATGCCATCAACACCACAAGCTGTTGATTTATTTGTAGACGCAAAGATTGCTTATGGACCAGGAAAAGCAGCAAATGCAGGTGGAGTTGCAACAAGTCAATTAGAAATGGCACAAAATGCTTCAATGCTTTCTTGGACTTTTGAAGAGGTTGATGCAAAATTAGAACAAATTATGAAAAATATTTTTGAATCAGCAAGTTCAACTGCAGCTGAATTTGGACAACCAACAAACTTAGTTTTAGGAGCAAACATCGCAGGATTTAGAAAAGTAGCTGATGCTATGATAGAGCAAGGTTTAGTATAATTCTTTTTTAACAATACTCTAATAAAGAGTATTGTTACTTCTTATTTCTTTCTAATAATTTTATTTAAAAACTTATGTTAAAATAATCGCTTATTACTAATAAAGGTATAACTTGAAAGTTGGTGTATTTGATTCTGGGCTTGGAGGATTAACAGTTCTAAAATCTATTTTAAAAGTTTTTAGAAATGCTGAGATTTTCTATATTGCTGATACAGCGTATGCTCCTTATGGAGAAAAAAGTTCTCAAGAGATTTTAGATAGATGTGATAAAATCACAACTTATTTACTTGAAAATTATGGAATAGAAGCTTTAATTGTTGCATGTAACACTGCAACAAGTGCTGCAATTAAACACTTAAGAGAAAAATATCCTTTTCTTATAGTAATTGGAACAGAACCAGGAATTAAGCCAGCTATTTTAAATACAAAAACATCAAATATAGGAATTCTTGCAACAAAGGCTACATTAAAAGGTGATAAATATCAACTCTTAGTAGATAAACTATCTTCTATAAAAGAGGTAAAACTTTATGAACAAGCTTGTGTTGGTTTGGTTGAACAGATAGAAAAAGGTGAAATAAATAGTTTAAAAACTTATGATATGTTAGAAAATTGGTTGAAACCAATGAAACATAACAATGTGGATACAATAGTTCTTGGATGTACTCATTATCCTTTAGTTGATAAACTAATAAAAGAAATTATGGGTGAGGATGTTACTTTAATTGAAACAGGTGATGCAATTGCGAAAAGACTTTTATGTTTAAGTGATGAAAAAGCTCATCATATAAATCAAGGTGATTTAAAAATTTTGATTTTACATACAGGAAATATAAATATAAATATGATACAAATTGTTTTAGAAAATAAAAATATTGAAATTAGGAAATGTGAAATATGAATAATGAAAACTTAGAAGATAAAGTTTTAGCTTTAAAATATAGACCTCGAAGATTTGAGGATTTAGTTGGACAAAGTACAGTTTCGCAAACTTTATCTTTAGCATTAGATTTGAATAGATTATCACATGCTTACCTTTTTTCAGGTTTAAGAGGAAGTGGTAAAACAAGTACTGCAAGAATTATGGCAAAAGCTTTATTATGTTCAAATGGTCCTACTTCAAAACCTTGTGAAGTTTGTCCTAATTGTATTAGTGCAAATTCAAATAGACATCTTGATATTATTGAAATGGATGCTGCAAGTAATCGTGGAATTGATGATATTAAAGATTTAATTGAGCATACAAAATATAAACCAAGTAGCGCAAGATTTAAAGTATTTATCATCGATGAAGTTCATATGCTTACAACTCAAGCTTTTAATGCTTTATTAAAAACTTTAGAAGAACCTCCTGGATTTGTAAAATTTATACTTGCAACAACTGACCCTCTAAAACTTCCTGCAACAATTCTTTCTAGAACACAACATTTTAGATTTAATAAAATAGCACAAAGTGATGTTATTCATCATTTATCACATATCTTAAATGAAGAAAATATTGATTTTGAAAAAGATGCATTAGAAATACTTGCAAGAAGTGGACAAGGAAGTTTAAGAGATACATTAACACTTCTTGACCAAGCTATAATTTTTTCAAAAGGAAAAGTAAATACAACAAGTGTTGTTGATATGTTAGGACTTATTGATCCAAAACTAATGGATAATATTTTTTCAATCATTTTAAATAAGGGTGATGTAAATGAAATTATCAAAGAGTTAGAAATATATGAAGTTTCTCAAATTTGTGATGAAATGACAATTTATCTAAAAGATAAAATGATTTCAAAAGATAGAAGATTTGATTTACTTTTATTTGATAGATTCTTTAGAATTTTAAGTGATGCTAAACATTTATTAGCAATAAATAGTGATGGAACTTTTGTATTAATTTTAACATTTATGAAAATGATGGAAGCTACGAATTTAAAATCTATTGATGATATTATCAATCAAGTAGAAAAAATAGAAGCAAAAAAAGATTTAATTGTAGAAAAACCAATTATTGAAAAAATAGTGGAAAAACCAATTTTAGAAAAAATTGAAATAGTTGAAGAGATAAAAGTTGAAGAAAAAACATTAGTTATTGAAGAAGAGACAAAAATAGAGGAAGTTACTCCTTTTGATAAGGTTATGATAGAAACTAATAATATTATAGATTTAGGTATTATGGATTCTATTGAGACTGTGGATTATTCAACTCCTTTTGATGAATTACCTATTCAAAAACCTGAAGAAATTGAAATAAAAAATAAACAAATAGAAGAAATAAAAGAGATAGAAATAGAAGAAATTCCTTTTGAAAAAGAGGTTTCTGTTAATGTAATGCAAGAGATTGAAGTAGTTCCCTTTGAAGATGAAGTTGAAGAAGAAATTTCTTTAAAAAATGAGTTATATGAACAGTTAACATCAAAAGTTTATGATAGAGATTATGCTTTAGGTGAATGTTTTGAAAAGAATTTTATTTTCAATGGATTTGAAAATAATAAACTTTTTATAATCTCTTATGCACAAGATGAAGATAGAAAGCTTTTATATAAACATTTTGGGATTATAAAAACTTTTGTTCAAGATATTTTTGGAAATGATGTTGAACTAGATTTTAAAAAGGAAGAACCCTCCGTACTAGAAACAAAAGAAGAAATTAATTTAGTTAAAGAAGAAACTGAAAAGAATAAAGAAAATTTTGATGAAGATGAAACAAACCAAACAGCTACAGAAGAAACAAGTTCTATGTTAGAAGCTATTGAGATGGGTGCAGGTTGTGTAGCAGATATGACTAAAAGTTCTGTTGTAACACCTTCTCAAAAAGAGTTAGAATTAAATGATATTTTAAATTCTAAAATGCTTGATAAAGCAAAAGAATTATTTGATATCAGAAAAATTACAGTAAAAGCAAGAAGTTAGAATATTAACTTTTTATTAACAATAAAACTCGATAATATTGACCTTAGAGAGTTACTGTGCCACTTGTGTGTCAAGCGAATTTAACACAATAGTTTTTCTTTCTCTCTTTCTTCTCATATATTTTGTATATTTTTCCAAAGTGATATTTCCTGATTTATGTCCTAGCATTGAAGATACCCAAAGTAAATCTTCTCCACTAGATAACATATTACTTGCAAAGGAGTGTCTTAGTTGATATATCCCTCTAAACTTAAAATCACATTCTTTTAAAAGGTTTTTCCATATAAAATGAAAAGCACCAGAAGTATTAAAATGTTTATTTAAATTTGGTGATAAAAAAATATATTCACTAAGCCCAGTTATTTTTCTTTGTTCTTTTAAAAATTCTTCACATTGTGGGAGTATATCAATTATTCTTTGAGAACTTTTTGTTTTTGGAGTTTGAATAAAACCACTTGTAATTGTTCTATTTATTTCAATAGTATAATTATTAAAATCTATATCACTCCACTTTAAACCAATTAATTCACCAGTTCTCATTCCAGTAAAGAAATTGATTCCAATAAAGTTTTTAAACCATTTAGTTTTGCAAGTATTTATTAATTTTAAAACTTCTTCATATGTAAAAGGATTTAAAGTATAACTACTTATGAATCTTGGTTTTGTAAGTATTAAAGGAGTTTGTTTTATAAACTCTCTTAATACTGCTTTTTCCATTGCAGGTTTTAAAATAGATTGAGCAGTTGTCAAAGTACTTCTATCAGTAAATGTCTTATACCATTTATCAATATGCAAAGGTTTTAACTCATTTACGAGCATCTTTTTAAAATAGTTTTTTATTCTACTTTTGAAAATACTTTCATATGCTCTATATGAAGTTTGTTTTAATAGTTTCTCTTTTTCAAGTAAAACTTCTTCACAAAGTTCAACTACTGTTGGAATATTTTTTTCTTTAACATCAAATTTTTCAAAGAACTCGTCATTTTTAGCATAACTTTCAAATAACTTTCTGTTTTCTTTTGTATCTTTTAATTTTGTGGAAATTCTCATTCCATTTTTTCTAACGTAAAGAATTCCGTTTCGATTGTAAAATTTCATTTTTGATTCTCCTTGAAACCAACAATCGCACTTTCTACAAAAATTATATTAACACGTTTTCCATTAATAGTTTTTTTATAGTGAATATTTTGTTTTAATCTTCCATCATTCATCATTTGATAAAGTGTACTATCGCTTATATCTAAATACTTTTTTACTCCATCTCTTTTAGTTAAATCAAGTTTTGGAGCAAGTCTATTTTCAATATTTAATATTTTTGAATTTAATGAATCTAGTTTTTCTAATATATCAACAATTTTATTTAGATTCTCAAATGATATTTCCATTGTTTTTACTCTCCTTTCATTATCTGTTTAGGTAAGGGAAATAAATTCCCTTATAAATCTGTTTATACTTTTTAAAAAAGTATCAAAAATCTTGCTTTAGATTTAATTTGTTTTTCTAAAACTGCATTGCTTCTTTACTTGATATATTTAAAAGTAAATTTCTTTTTTGTGCTTCTTTATAAGCAACTGTATAAATGAGATTATCTCTTGTTGTAAGGTGTTGTTTCTCACTAGTTTTATCTAAGTAAATAAGTAATTCATAATCAGATAAGTTAGCAACAGTTTCAGTTCTAAGAGGTTTTATTAAACTTCCATCTTTGAACAATCTAAAGTTCTCTTTTTCATATGAATCTTCATGTATTACATCAACTTCAATATAATCTTTTTTTAACTCTTTTGGCGTTGTAGTTTTATTGAATGATTCTTTTGCTTTAAAATAAAGTTCACTTAGATATTCAGTATCTAAAGTTAAATTATTGATATATGCTTTTCTAAGAAGTGCTATATATTCATATTCAAATTTATTTTCATCATAAATTGATATTTTTCTTTTTAATCTCTCTAAGGGAATTGAATTTTGCATAAACTCATCTATATTAAAATCATTTATGATTTCTTCCCAAAGAGGATGAATATCTGCTTGATATTTATTATTTGATAAATTTGCACTTGAAACAGAATTTACATCAATTAATTTAATTTCATTCATTGAAGTAATAAATAGATTTTTCAAATTTGCAAATAATTCATCTAATGAATTTATATTAAATTGTTTTAAATGTGTTCTATGTAATTCAAACTCTACATTAAAAATTGTTTCTTCTAAATTGAAGTTATGATTTAAAAAGTATTCATTCATAATTTCAAACTTTT